>BNJS01003979.1_pt1 | contig 213398 bp, 372 predicted proteins | sample 8540461 | NCBI WGS metagenome assembly BNJS01 (sample SAMD00202454, study PRJDB9452) | human saliva metagenome | isolation source: human saliva | place: Japan
TTTTTACCCAAAAATTCAGTAGCTTGCTGCTTTAGCTCAGTCGGTAGAGCGTCACCTTGGTAAGGTGGAGGTCGCTGGTTCAATCCCGACAAGTAGCTTAGATAAAAAAATATAAAATTAAGTGAGACTGGTAAATGCCAGTCTTTTTTTGTTTTAGCTATTAAACATAATTCTACAAGCTTTTTGAAACTTTGTAGTATGGTATAATCATCGTATGTTTAAAGAGGAGTTGTAGAAATTTATGAAAAAACTTATTTTATTATTGGAGATGTTCATGGAGAAGATAAAATGCTCGATGAAATGTTGAAAAAAATTGGGATGAAAGCACTCAACAATTAGTTTTTCCTTGGAGACTTAATTGATAGAGGCCCAAATAATAAAAAAAGTGTTTTTAACTGCAATGGAGTATGTAAAAAGAAAAAAATGCTTGGTATGTGATGGGAAATCATGAAGTGATGTTTTTAGCGTGGATTGATAATCCAGAAGAGCGCTTTTGATCATTATATGAGAAATAATGGGAAATACAACCATTAACCATCTATTAAATCGTCCTGTAGATACAGAAATTGATTCTTTAAAAGATTGCGAATTAGTAAAAGAACAATATCCTGAGTTAATTTCTTTTTTACGAGAACGTCCCTTTATATATTGATGAAGGAGATATTTTATTTGTTCATGCTGGAGTTGATTTAAGATTAGATCATTGGTTAGATACTGTTCCAAAAGATTTTTATTGGATTCGTGAACCTTTTCCATACTGGAAAAAAATACAACAGGAAAAACGATTATTTTTTTGGTCATACTCCATTAAAAGGATTAAATGAAGATGGAGATTATATGAAATTATGGAAACATGATGGAAAAAAATCGGAATGGACGGTGGCGCTGTTTTTGGTGGGGCTTTTACATGGTGTTGTATGGCATGATGGTAAAAATTCAAAAAAATTTATAGTTTAGAACATAAAAGATTTCCATTAATGGAGGTAAAGAATGAAGAAAAAAAGGCAGTATTATTATGGTTTGTTTATTTTTTTCTAATTTAATAATTGTTCCTCGATTTTTTTCTAACACAAGCTGAAGATGGTACATTACATGTAGACAGAAAAAGTTTATATTTTAGTTCAATTGATTACAGTTATGTATGCAGTCTGGTCTTATCGTGAAGTGATTCAAAGAGGATTTGAAAATTTAGTAAAACGAAGATTTATTCGCGATATTGCGATTGGTTATGTAGTTCGAGTAGTCCTTACTATGCTTTTTGGCTCTTGTTGTTCCATTACAGCAGACAGATAATCAAGCCAATATTGAATCGTTATTAAATTCTACATCTATTGTATTAATGCTAATCTTAACTTGTGTAGTTGCACTGATTGTGGAAGAATTAGTATTTAGGGAAGCGATTATTGGAGCTTTTTAAAGATAAAATTAAATTCTTGGATTTTTAACAGCAATTTCAATTTTTCTTCTTTGTTTTACTGCATTCAATTTCTAATAGTGGTGGAATTGACTGGAGCGCGGCATTGATGTATGTTCCTTTGACAATTCCTTTAGTCGGAATGTATCGTTATTATGAGGATAATGTTGCTGCATCTATGTTAATGCATTTTGTGAGTAATAGTGTTGCGATGATTTTTTTAGTCGCTAGAGGGTTCCTATCATGAAAAATGATTCAAGAAAATCAACTAAAATTTTTTTAATTCGCTATGGCTTGTTAATAACAGCTCTTGTAGAGTGGGCATTATATCATCCAGTGAATGCTTATCACTTGCTACTATTTCTTGTTATTCTTGTTGTAGCTCAATTAGATTACTATTCGATTCAATATCCTTGGGCAATTTTAGCTCAAGGTATGGCAATTTTAACATTTTGTTATTTTTACAGGAAATATTTTTATTAGCTTTAATGCTTTTTATTATGTTTTCGAGATTAGTTTTTCGATTTTCATCTATGCATGCCATTATACTTCAAGGGATGATTACTCTAGTAGTTATTGTATTAGGGATAAAAGCAACAACAATGGTGGTCAATTCCAGTAATGATTTTTTTGGAAATGTATTATTTTATTATGGTGCACAGCTTGTTTTAAAAATTAAATGAACAAGAAAAATTTATTAAAAGAGCAAGAAAATCAATTGTTTGAGCAGAAAAAAAGGAATTGCAACAAGCCCAATATACAATGGGAGCAATGAAGGAATTATATACTTTACAAGAGAGAAATCGTATATCAAGAGAAATTCATGATTCAGTTGGACATAGTCTTTCAACGATTATTATTCAACTAGGAGCGATTAGTAAATTAAGTGAAGAAAATAATCCTCAAGTTTCTCAAATGAGCACAATTAAGAGAATTTGCAGTTAAAGGATTGCAAGAAGTACGTACTGTAGTTCATGATTTAAAACCAGAACAACTAACGAAACAACAACTAAAATGTAGCTTTAGAAGAATTTATTTATGAAACAAAAACAACATAGTGGAGTGGAATTTGTATTTCGACAAAATAAACCAACGATTCAACTATCTAAAGAGCAAGAATTAACCATTTTTAGAGGAGTGCAGGAAGCAACGACAAATGCGATTCGTCATGGAAAAGCAACTAAAATCACGCTATTAATGATGTATTCTGCAAATGAACTCATTGTAACAATTATGGATAATGGAGCGGGATCTTCAGCTATTTCATTAGAAGGTGGATTAAAAGCGTTAGAAGAGCGACTGCATGAACTACAGGCGCAATTAGAAATCAAAAATACTGAACAAGGGTTTACAGTACAAATGAAATTGAAAGGAGAATCTAATGTCTGAAAAAAATTAAAGTGATGTTAGTGGATGATGAACAATTAATTCGTTCAGGTTTTAAAAAAATTATGCTAGAAACTTATCCAGATATTGAAGTAATTCATCAAGCTGGAAATGGACGAGAAGCGTTTGAATGTTGCAAAAATCGAAGTGCCAGATGTTGTATTAATGGATATTCGTATGCCAGTAAGTACGGGTATTGAAGGAACTAAACTTATCAAAGAAGCTTATCCAGAAGTGAAGATTGTAATGGTGACAACCTTTCAAGATACAGAATATATTGTCGAAGCGATGCAATATGGGGCTTCAGGTTATTTATTAAAAGATAGTAGTTATGAAGCTATTTATGATGGGAATTAAAGTGGCTTTTATCTGGGAAAAGTAGTGATGGACGCAACAGTTTCTGAGAAATTAGTCATGCAAACCAAAAGCACCCTGACTACTATAGAAAAAAACAGATATTTCTTCATTCGGTTTAACAGAAAGGAAATCGAATTAATTCGACTCGTCTCTCAAGGGTTAAATAATAAAGAAATTTCAGAAGCTTTTATTTTTTTATCTGAAGGAACCGTTAAAAAAATAATATTAGTACAATTTTTATCAAAAATTAGCTTTGAGAGATCGTACGCAATTAGTAATTTTTCGCTTATGACCATCATATTCGCTAATAAAAAGAGACTAGATAACTTTTTTTCTTTGAGGAAACATGTTATACTGAACTCAATTCAATAGAGAAGCATTTGGGGTGCCGAAAGGCTGAGATCATACCCATTGAACCTGTTCTGGATAATGCCAGCGAAGGAAAATGACGATCAAGTATAGAAGAAGGGTAACTTACAGTTTTTAAACTAGTATTTTATTCTAATCTATGATGATACAATGATTCCCCTTTTGTTTGTAATAACGAGAGGGGCTTTTTATATAGTTTTAACGGATTGTTTCTGTTAACAGGAAACATGTGCTTTTCGAATTGAAGTAAAACACCCATTTGTTGCCATCATTTTGGTGTGTTTTCCCTTTTTCTCCACTATCAGAGTTGTGCCTGATAGTGGAGTTTCTCTTTATAGGCTATTAGTTGCTTTTTATAGAAGATTCGGTACAATAACAGTAAGGAATAAAGGAGGCACTGTATGAATAAAAAAATTATTTCATTACTAGCAACAGTTACTTTAACAAGTCTTGCTGCAGTTCACGCAGAAGAAACTTCAAAACAAGGTTGGATTAAAGAAAATGGTTCATGGTATTTTTATCAAAATCAAAAGCCAGTGACTAAACAATGGCAAGGGGACTATTATTTAAAAGCTGATGGAAAAATGGCTGAAAAAGAATGGATTTATGATGCTGAATATCAAGGTTGGTATTATTTACAAAGTGATGGATCTTATGCTTATTCTACATGGCAAGGGGATTATTATATAAATTCCAATGGGAAAATGGCTATGGCAGAATGGATCTATGATAAAAATTATAAAGCTTGGTACTATTTAAAAGGGAATGGTGCTTATGCTCGTTCTGAATGGCAAAAAGAGTATTATTTAAAAAGCTGATGGAAAAATGGCTGTTTCTGAGTGGGTACAAAACGCTCTTGAAAATGCATGGTATTATTTAAAAGGTGATGGATCTTATGCTCATGATGAGTGGGTAGGTTCTTACTATTTAAAATCAAATGGGAAAATGGCTGCATTAGAATGGATCTATGATAAAAATTATGTAGCTTGGTATTATCTAAAATCAGATGGAACGTATGCTTATGATCAAGAAGTCGATGGATACTATTTAGAATCAGATGGTAAAATGCGTGAATCAGAAGAGGATCGTTTAAGAAGAAAATTAGATGGTACTGTTCAACATCAACAAGAAGAAAAGAAAACATTAGAAAAAAAGCGATTCAATGGTTAGAATCAGAGGATTCAATTTCAATTAATGAAGAATATGCGAAACGTTTAAATCAATATGGTTCAACTGACCAAGGAAAAAAACCAAGAAAATATATCAGCTTTTAAACACGATTACTAAATCACTATTAAAACAAAATCAAAAAAAGAAATAGGAGCTATTTCTAATACATTATTGGCAAAAATATAATCTTCGTTCGATGCCAGAAGATATGAAAGCAATCCCTAAACTTGTATGCTGCTTCGTTAATTAATTCAGTCAGAAAACAAATGAATTATTCGCCAGTAAAAAGTAACAGAAACAATGGTTACTATTGCAGAGCAAAATTGCTAAAGAGTACATTAATGATGGAAGATTTATTGCAGATGGAAAAAGGTCATGATGCACATGCTATTAATAAAGTAGTAGAACAATATGGAATACTAACTTCTACAGATAATTCGAAAATCAAATGGTAGCCAATATTATGAAAATGCAACTAGTACAGATTTCCAAAATCAAGATTACTTTTACTATTCGTGCTGAATTAAGAGAAGCTATCTTATTATTCTTATTCAATGGAATTGAATATGACCATGCGCAAAAGTATTGCAGGTGTTAATTTTTGGAAAAAGAATATAAAGATGCATACTTTTGGAGTAGGATTAGGAGCTTCAGGGCACTTTTATTCAAATAGAAGATTCTTATTTAGAAAAAGAAGGTACTTTACCATTTTTAAAAAGCAGAAATTTCTCAAAAAAAGTTCGTACAGATTATGAACAAAAAAAGTGATTCAACGTTTAAAAAGAACATTTAGCAACTTTAAAATAATCGATTAAAAGTGGGCAATCGTCATTGCCTGCTTTTTTTGTCGATAAACTAAGTATGAATGATGCGCTTACATTTTTGATACTTTATATTATATTTTTTTCTAGACAATTATACTTTGAAGGTATATGATGAAAGAAATGACATCGGTGTCATAATTGTTTTTTTAATATTTCTAAAGATTTTACTAACTAAATTTGTGTTAGTTGGAATTTTTTTAACGATAGAATTAACTTATCTTATTGGAATTGGGGGTAGAAAGTATGAAAAATAAGAAATATTTGTTCTATACAAGGAACAGCAATGGAAAAATGAGGATGCTTTAGGGAATATTGAAAAATTATTTTTTTGGATTATTGATGGGGCTACAGATTTATATGATTCAAAAAAAGTCTATTGGATATTCTGTTTCTGAGATAACTCATCTATTATCTGAAAAAAACTAAAAGTATATTGCAATGAAAAAGAATCTTTAAAGACTATTTTTTTCAAAAATGCTATAAAGGAAGTTAGAAATATTATAGGTTTAAATGATTCCAATCATGAAGAATACTATAAATTACCAACATTTGCCTTTATTATTGCTAGATTGTCACGAAGAAAAACTTGAATATTTAATCCTTGGTGATTGTGTCATGTTAGTAAATGATGAACAATTAACGGATCATAGAGTGGATCGATTATTTGATTTAGGGAAAAATGAAATAGAGAATTCAAAAAGGTTTAAATGTATTAAATAAAAAAAGAAATTTTTACAAAAAAATTAGAGGACTTGCTAATAAAGAGAAAGGTTATTGGATTGGTTCTTTAGATGATTCAAGTATTGAACATGCGCTATATGGAAATCTTGAAGTTACTGGAGATAAAATTGTTTTTAATGAGTGATGGATTTTATGATTATTATTCTCAAAAATACTACTAAAAGTTTTTGAGGAATTAATCGCAATGAGAAAACAATCGACAGAACTTGATCCTATTTATGGAAAAAAAGATGATGCAAGTATATTAGTTGTTGAATTGTAAGGCGATATTACAAAGGAAATTTTTAATATATAAAGTTAAAGGAGAAAAATAATGCAACCATTAATTGACAAATTTGTAGAGAAAGTTATCAACTACGGAGTATATAGTTCAATGGATTATTCCTATGTTAAAAAAATAGGGTACTAGCTTTTAGTAGGAGAGGAAGGAATTGACACTTTTACAAAGGAAGAAGATATAAAAAGCCTAAAAAGATAGTTTAGTGGAAATAGCAGAAAAATGGAAAAAGTTCATTCGACAGCTGAAGAAAAAAAGACTGTTTAGGTGCAGAGTTAATGAATTTTATTACTCCAATACCAAGTCTTATGAATGAAATTTTTTTGGAATTCATACAAGGTATCTCCTCAAAAGGCAATTGAAAAATTTTTATCAAATAAGTAAGGATAATGATTATATTAAGTTATCCGCTATTTCAAAAAAATATTGCGTTCCAAGCAGAAACGAAGTATGGAAATCTTGAAATTACAATTAATTTATCTAAACCTGAAAAAAAGATCCTAAAACAATCGCAGCTGAAAAAAATTACTGAAACCATCAAATTATCCAAAATGCCTTTTTATGCATGGAAAATGAAGGTTATCAAGGACGAGTGAATTATCCAGCAAGAGCAAATCATAGAATTATAAGAATGAATCTTGGAGAAGAACTGTGGGGATTTCAATATTCTCCGTATTCATATTTTTAATGAACATGCTATCTATTTTTAATTCAGAACATGTTCCGATGGCAATTACTCCTAAGACATTTGAACAATTATTAGATATTATTGATATTATTCCAGGATATTTTGTAGGATCAAATTCTGATCTTCCTATCTCTGGAGGTTCTATACTAAGTCATAATCATTATCAAGGTGGAAAAATATGTATTCCCAATGGAAAAAAAGCAGATTATGACATAAATTTTTGAATTTACAGGTTTTGAAGATATAGAAGCTGGAATAGTTAATTGGCCAATGTCAGTTATTAGATTGCGTGGAAAAAGATAAAAAGAGAATTATAGAACTATCATCGAAGATATTGGAGAAATGGAAAAATTATACAGATATTGAATTAGATATTATTGCAAAGAACAGGTGATACTCCGCATCATACTGTTACTCCTATTGCTAGAAAAGTTGATGGAAAGTATGAAATGGATATAGTTTTTAAGAGATAATCATACATCTGAATTACATCCAGACGGCGTTTATCATCCTCATAAAGATGTTCATCATATAAAAAAAGAAAATATTGGATTAATAGAAGTAATGGGGCTTGCAATTTCTACCACCTCGCTTAAAAAAACTGAATTAGAAGAAGTAGAGAAATTTTTTTATTAAATAAACCAAATGAAATAGCAAAGTATCATTTAGATTGGGCTAAAACAATTAAAAAGAGAAAATATTCAAATATAGAAGAAAAAAAGAAGTTACTAAAATTATTCAATATGAAGTAGGTCAAGTTTTTTTGCTAGAGTATTGGAAGATGCAGGTGTGTATAAAAATAATCAATCTGGTCGAGAAGGATTTTAAGAGATTTATTGAAACAGTGGGAATTAATTAGAATAGCTTAAATATAAAAACTATAAATAAATTTCTAAAAAGAATTACGTCAAAATTTGGCGTAATTTTTGAAAAAAAAATTTTAAAAAAATAAAAATGAAAGCGGTTGACAATAAAACGTTTGCAAAGTATAATGAACTCATCGGATTGACACCGGTGTCAAAAAAACAAGATAACAAAGGAAGAAGTTTATGAAAAAAATCTTACTAAAATTAAATTTAAAGAAAATGGTGAATTTAACCATTTTCCAGGAAATACTGTAGTTGCAAATTTATACAGTAAACCCAGACTTGATGGAAGTAGTTGATATTATTCAATCTCGCTATAGAGAGTTACCATTTATTGATAAATTTACTCTAACACCTAGAGAATCAATTCATATGACAGTGATTGAGTTACTTTGTCATGAGAATCGTGAACCAGAATTTTGGAGTAGCCACTTATCATTAGATACTCCATTACAGGAAATTCATGATTATTTTTGCAAAAACAATTAGAAATATTTCCATTGTTGAATGAAAACATTCATATGAGAGTAACTGAAATGGGAAATCAAAATATTTTTAGTGGAACCTGCTGATGAAGAATCTGCTAAAAGATTAGAAGAAATACGTACATATGTTTCAGAAAAAAAGCAGGAGTACGTTTCCTAATCATAATCGATATCAATTTCATATCTCGATTGGATATTTACGAGTTCCGTTAACTGAAGAAGAAGATAAAGGAATTTAAAAAAAAGTAAAAGAAGAATTAACAAAAAGTATTACTAGAGAAAGTACCTGTAATTACTGTAAATCGTATTGATTATACAGTGTTTGAAGATATGAGACAATTTGTTCCATATCATGAAAAAAATTTGGGAAATAAAAAAATTAACATAAAAAGGAGTTTTATTATGAAAACTAAGAAATTTTTTTATCAAAAATTATTAACAACAGTATTTACAGCAACAGCTTTAGCAGCTTGTTCAAGTAGTACAAATCCTTCATCTAATTCTAACTCAGGAGCTGATGAAAAAAGCAGATAAAAAGTCAAGAATTAGTAATCTATTCTAACTCGGTATCAAACGGGCGTGGAGACTGGTTAACAGCTCAAGCTAAGGAAGCAGGATTTAATATTCGTATGGTTGATATTGCCGGTGCACAACTTGCAGATCGTGTTATTGCAGAAAAAAATAATTCAGTTGCTGATATGGTATTTGGGATTGGAGCTGTAGATTCAAATAAATTACGAGATGCAAAATTATTAGAACAATTTAAACCTGATTGGTTTGATAAAATTGATTCATCATTAGCAGATAAAGATGGTTTTTATAATCCAGTGATTGTTCAACCGTTAGTATTAGTTGGAAATCCTGAAGCGAAAGAAATGCCAAAAGATTGGACAGAGTTAGCAAGTAAATATAAAGGTCAATATTCAATTTATGGATTAACAGGTGGTACTGGACGTGCGATTTATGCAAGTATCTTAGTTCGTTATCTTGATGAAAAAGGAGATTTAGGTGTATCTGAAAAAGGTTGGAATGTTGCAAAAGATTATTTTGCAAATGCATATACACTTCAAAAAAAGGTGAAAAGTACAGTCGTTAAAGTTTTAGATAAAGAAAGTCCTGTTCAATATGGTATGATTTGGGGCTCAGGAGCATTAGTAGGACAAAAAGAACAAAATGTAGAATTTAAAGTAATGACACCAGATGTAGGTGTTCCATTTGTAACAGAACAAACAATGGTATTAAATACTAGTAAGAAAAAAGCACTTGCTAAAGAATTTATTAACTGGTTTGGTCAAGCTAAAAATTCAAGCTGAATATAGTAAAAACTTTGGATCTATTCCTGCAAATAAAGATGCGGTATCTGAATTACCAGAAGATACTAAGAAATTTGTTGGACAACTTAAACCACAAGCTATTGATTGGGAAGTTGTTGGAAAAATACTTAGACCAATGGGTTGAAAAAGCAGAATTAGAATACGTTAAATAATTTTATAAATGGTATCACGAGTCTCGCAGGGTCTAAACTCTATTAGATAGAAAAGAACCTTTGCGAGACTTTTTGAAATAGATGAAGGAGAAAACATTATGATTAAATTTGATAAATATTCAAATTAAGTATGGAGATTTTTATTGCAATTGATAATCTTAATCTTGAAATTAATGAAGGTGAATTTTTTTACTTTTTTAGGACCGTCAGGTTGTGGAAAATCAACAACTTTAAGAGCTTTTAGTAGGATTTCTTGATCCTTCTCAAGGACGAATTGAAGTAAATGGGAAAGATGTGACTAAATTAGAACCTGAAAAACGTGGAATTGGAATCGTGTTTCAATCTTATGCTTTATTCCCAACAATGACAGTATTTGATAATATTGCTTTTGGATTGAAAGTAAAAAAAGTTGCTCCAGATGTTATTAAAGCAAAAGTTGCATCAGTAGCTGCAAAAATTAAAATTTCTGATAAACAATTACAACGTAATGTGTCAGAATTATCTGGTGGTCAACAACAGCGTGTAGCATTAGCTCGTGCATTAGTATTAGAACCCTAAAAATTCTTTGTTTAGATGAACCTCTTTCTAATCTTGATGCAAAAATTACGTGTAGATTTAAGAAAAGAATTAAAAACGTCTACAAAAAGATTTAGGAATTACAACATTATATGTTACACACGACCAAGAAGAAGCTTTTAACATTATCAGACAGAATTGCTGTATTCAATAATGGGTTTTATTGAACAAGTAGGAACACCACCTGAAATTTATCATCAATCAAAAAAACAGAGTTTGTATGTGATTTTATTGGAGATATTAATGTCTTAACTGAAGAAACGGTTCATGATATTTTTTATCTAAAAAAATCCATCAGTAAAACTTAGAAGATAAGAAAGGATATATTCGTCTAGAGAAAATTCGTTTTTAAACGTGAAACAGAAGAAGATATCTTCTTAAAATGGTACAATTATTGATACAGAATTTTTCTGGTGTAAACGTTCGATATACGATACAAGTATCTGAAAAATCAAATTGTCAATGTGACTCGTATTGATAGTCAATTTGCAATTAAATCTGTGGGGAAAATGTAGAACTATATATTACACCTTCAGATATTGTTCAATATTAGGGAGGGATAGTATGCGTAAAAAGTTAAATTGGAAAGATTGGCTTATTCGTTTAGGGTTAGTCTGGTTCCTAGTAACGTTTATTATTTATCCAAACTTTGATTTAGTAGTGAATGTATTTGTTAAAGACGGACATTTTTTTCTATAAAATGCAATTTGAACGTGTTTTTAAAAATCTCAAAGAGCTCTACAAAGTATTATGAACAGTTTTAAATTAGCTTTTTTTCATTGATTATTACAGTAAACGTTGTAGGAGTACTTTGTGTATTATTCACCGAATACTTTTGATATTAAAGGAGCTAAAATCTTAAAATTAGGATACATGACTTCATTGATTTATGGAGGGGTTGTTCTTGCGACAGGTTATAAATTTGTTTATGGACCTTATGGAATGATTACAAGAGTTTTTACAAAACATTATTCCTTCACTTGATCCTAACTGGTTTATTGGATATGGAGCAGTATTGTTTATTATGACTTTCTCAGGAACTGCTAATCATACATTGTTTTTTTAACAAATACGATTAGAAGTGTAGATTATCATACAATTGAAGCTGCACGTAATATGGGTGCAAAACCTTTTACAGTGTTTAGAAAAGTAGTTTTACCTACTTTAACACCTACCTTATTTGCATTAACTATTATGATTTTCCTTAGTGGATTATCTGCAGTTGCAGCACCAATGATTGTTGGAGGGAAACAATTCCAAACCATTAACCCAATGATTATTACATTTGCAGGTATGGGAAATTCTCGTGATTTAGCTGCTTTACTTGCGATTATTTTAGGGATTGCTACTACAATTTTATTAACTATCATGAATAAAATTGAAAAAGGCGGAAATTATATTTCTATCTCTAAAACAAAAGCACCTTTTGAAAAAGCAAAGATATCTTCAAAACCATGGAATATCATTGCACATATTGTTGCATATGCATTATTTACAGTTTTCTTATTGCCTTTAGTTTTTATTATTTTTATATTCATTTACAGATCCAGTAGCGATTCAAACAGGACATTTATCATTGTCTAACTTTACTTTTTAGAAAAACTATTATCAATTCTTTAGTAATAGTGTTGCTTTCTCACCATTCTTAGTCAGCTTTTATTTATGCAATTCTCGCTGCTATTACAGCAACAGTCCTTGCTGTTGTTTTTGCGAGAGTGGTTAGAAAACATAAATCTCAAATTTGACTTTCTTGTTTGAATATGGAGCTTTTGCTTCCTTGGTTACTACCAAGTACATTATTAGCAATTAGTTTACTTTTTTTACATTTAATCAACCACAACCACTTGTATTAAATAAAAATTTTAGTTGGAACTTTTGTAATGCTATTAATTGCATATATTATTGTAAAAAAATACCATTCTCATATCGTATGGTTCGAGCTATTTTTATTTAGCGTTGATGATGAAATGGAAGATGCAGCTCGTAGTATGGGAGCATCACCATTTTATACAATGATGAAAGTTATTATTCCATTTATTTTACCAGTAGTTCTTTCAATCATTGCCCTTAACTTTAATTCGTTATTAACAGACTTCGATTTATCTGTATTCTTGTATCATCCATTGGCTCAGCCACTAGGAATTACTATTCGTTCAGCAGGGGACGAAACAGCAACTTCAAATGCACAAGCTCTTTGTCTTTGTATATACTATTGTATTAATGATTATTTCTTCAACAGTACTATACTTTACACAAAAGACAAAGTAAAACAACTAGGGAAGTAATTATGACAGCCTTAACAAATATTGAAATAGTAATACGAATAGTTTTGTCACTAGTAGCAGGGAAGTCTAATTGGTATGGAAAGAGGAGGAAAATCTCAGCCAGCAGGGATACGCACACACAGCGTTGTTTGTGTTGCAGCTTGTCTAATAATGATGACGAATGAGTTTGTTTCATATAAGTTTGGAACGGGGGATCCTACACGATTAGGCGCTCAAGTAGTATCGGGAGTAGGTTTTTTTAGGGGCAGGAACAATTCTTATAAAAGAAAATAAAAAGATTACAGGATTAACAACGGCTGCAGGAATTTGGGGAGCTGCAGGTATTGGTTTGGCGATAGGCGTTGGGTTCTATCAAGGAGCTATATTAACAGCTATTTCAATTTGGGGTATTATTTCAATGTTTCAACCATTGAAAAATATATTTACAAAAAAACGTTCAAAAAAATTATTGAATTGTATATAGTGGTAAATTCAACAGAAGCCTATAATCGTGTATTAGTATATTGTGCTGAAAAAAACATATTCGTGTTACAGATTCAAGAACAGCTTTTTGGCGAAGTGAATCAAAGTCGAATTCAATATTTTGATGTACCTGAAAAAGAAAAATAGCGTCCTTTATTACTTTAGAACTTCCTGGGAAATTTGAACATCTTCGTTTAATGGAAGAATTGTCAGATATTGTTGGAGTTATTTACTTAGAAGAAACTAGTTAACGCAAGATAAAAAAAGGCGAGGGTAACCTTGCCTTTTTATCATAAAATGACTTGTTTGAAGTAAAAAAATCTAGTTAGTAAAAATATGAAAATATAAATTGTATGTTAGGATTATATTTGATAGAATGATAGGGCAAATTACTTTGAAAAATTTAGATTATTTTGAGGACTAAAAAAATGAAAAAAATAACAAGAAGATTACTATTTATGATATTGCACGAATATCAGGGGTATCCCCAAAGACTGTTTCAAGAGTTATTAATGGGGAGAAAGAGTTAAACCTGAAACCTATCAAGCTGTAATGAAAGTAATAGATGAATTATCATATGTTCCAAATGCTTATGCTCAAAAATTTAACGAAAAAAAGAAACCATTAATATTTTTAATATCTGTGAAAAAAATGGAATCATTCCCTTTAATTTGGTTTCAAACTTTACTAGATAAGGTATTGCAGACATGTAAAGAAGTAGGAGTTAATGCAATTGTTGAGTATTTTTGGAGAAGGAGACTCTATTAAAGATTCTATTATTTCCAGTACAGGTAGTTTAGTTGATGGTGTAATTGTATTTTATGAAGGAAAAGATGATAGTCGAATTCAATATTTGAAAAAGAATAATATGCCATTTATTGTATTTGGAGAGTCTCACACAGATGGTGTTATTTATGTTTCAAATAACGATTTTAAAGCAGGATATGATTTAATGGAAGCTGTTGAAGAAAAAAAGGCTTTTAAAAAAAGATGTGGTTATTAATGGGTGGACCATCTCTTGTTAATAAAAAAATCGTGAAAATGGTGTTAGAGAGTTTGTAAAGGAAAAAGAGATATGATATTGATTTAGAAGTTATATATGGCTTATTTACAATTGAATCTGTATATGATTATGTAAAAGAGCATTTATCAACTTCTAATATTCCGGATATTATTTTTTTGTTTCGGGAGATGAAAAAGTTCAAGGTGTTATTAGAGGATGTTATGAAAAAGGAATATTGATTCCTGATCAACTGACAATAGTTGGTTTTTGATAATATACCAATAGCTAAATATTATACTCCCGCATTATCAACCATCGCTCCAAATTATACAGAATTAGCTGAAAGAAATGATTGAAGGTGTTTTTAGCAATTATAAATGGTGAACAAAGAGAGTCAGTTGAAGTTTCCGTAAGTTTAATAAGACGGCAAACTTTTTAACCATATTTGAATTTTGAAAATGTAAATTTTAACCTATTATAAAAAAATTAAAGAATTATGTAATGTTATTGATATTAGAAAAAAATTTTAATGGTATATACCTTGACAAATTAGTTCAAAGGTGTATATTATGAAAAGAAAATGACAGCGGTGTCATTTTTATAACTTTTCAAAGAATAGTTATAAAAAAATAGGGAAACAAATCATATAAATTTGGAGGTTACCATGGAAAAAGTATATTTATAATGAAACAGGCAGTATTCGTAGATTAAAAAAATTGGGGCATGCTTATTTTTTTGTTAGCGTTTTCTTTAGTAGGAACTCATTTAGTGTTAGCGGAGGAAGTAAATCCAAATGCTAAATTAGTAACTGAGGAAAAAGATAAGTTTCAACGGTGGAAGCAATACAACCTGTAAACGGAAAAAAATTTTTAAGTAATGCAGAGATTTCTCAATTTGCGAAAGATTTTTATAAACGTTAAAGAATTTGGAGCAGTTGGAGATGGGATAACAGATGACCAAGTAGCTATTCAAAAAGGCTATTGATGCTGCAACACAAGGGTTAGGTGGAGGAAAACTATATTTTTCCAGAAGGAACATATCTTGTTAAAAATTATTCAGTTAAAAAAAGTAATATAGATATTCGTTTAGATGATAAGGCGACTATATTAAATGGAATCAATTTTTAAAGATCGTCCATCAATTGTATTTATGACTGGTCCATTTATTAATGGTGGGGATAAAATCTTTTGGGAACCGACAGAGAATATTAGTTTTTCTGGTGGTACAATTGATATGAATGGTGTATTAAACGAAGAAGGTAGTAAACCAAAGAATTTACCTTTAATAAATTCTTCTGGCGGGTTTGCAATTGGAAACAGTACTAATGTCACAATTCGAAATGTAACTTTTTAAAGATAGTTTTTCAAGGGCATGCTATTCAAATTGCAGGTTCGAAAAAAACGTTTTTAGTAGATCAATCACGTTTCTTAGGGCAGGCATTACCTAAGACAATAAAAGATAATGCAATGATTACGAAGGAGTCTATTCAAATTGAACCAATGACAAGGAAAGGGTTTCCTTACGCATTAAATGAAACAGGTGTAAAGTCTGAAAATGTAACTATTCAAAATTCATATTTTGGAAAGAGTGAAAAGTCCGGTGAATTAGTAACAGCAATAGGTACACATTATCAAGCGATTACCACAAAAATCCTTCTAATATCAAAAATTCTGAATAATCATTTTGATAATATGATTTATGCTGGAATTCGTTTTTACAGGATTTACTGATATTTTTAATTAAAGGAAATCGTTTTGATAAGAAGAATAAGGAAGAAAGTGTAATCTATCGAGAAAAACGGATCAACTTTAGTAAATGCTTTTAGTTATAAAAATGATAAAGATATACTTGATTTAAATAAGAAGGTAGATATTACAGAAAATGAATTCAATATTTCTGACAATAATACGATAGCAATACGAGTTGCAAAAAGATAATGCAGAATATCTTGGGAAAGTAACAGATATTACTGTGACTAAAAAAATATAATTAAAAATACTTCAGAAGACTCTAAACAACCAAATATTGAATTATTAAGAATTAGTAATAATTTAACAGTTTCTGATAATCAGATTTTTTTGGTGGAGATAAGGGAATTATAATTGAGGACTCAACAGGTCAAATAATGGTTTTTAAATAATAGGTTCTATAATTTGAAGAGTGATTTCATTTCCTTTATCAAATCTACTGAAAATGGTAAAGAATCTGTTATTAATGATAGTATTGGTGATTTTAATCTTGTAACGGAGAATGGAGTATATAAAATTTTAAAAAAATACATTAAGTATTAGTAATGAAAAAAATTAGGCAATTCAATTTTTAGACGGTTTAGAAAAAAATGAAGAAATAAACACATATGAATCTAAATCAATTAAAAATACAGTAACAAATTCAAATGTAGTATTAGATAAAAGTACAAGTAGGATGGAAACAACTTGAAGGGAAATGGTACTACTTTGATACGTTGGGTAAGATAGTGAAAGGTTGGATTCAAGCAGATAATTGGTATTATCTAGATAAAAAAACGGTGTAATGCAAACTGGATGGCAGTATATTAATGATAAATGGTATTACCTAAATTCTTCAGGAGCAATGGAGACTGCTTGGTTGTTAGATGATAGTAAATGGTATTTTTAGATGAAACGGGAGCAATGTCAATAGGATGGGTTCAAGTTGGAAAATATTGGTATTACATGAATAAATCAGGAGAAATGTTAACAGGATGGCAACAAGTAGGTGGTAAATGGTACTACTTAAATTCATTAGGAAAAATTGTTAATAAACACAATTACTCCAGATGGTTACTATGTTAATGATAATGGTGAATGGATTTAATTACTGAATAAAATAGGATTTTTTTGAATTAACTTTATTGAAGGAATTAAGCAATGTTAGGTTGCTTGATTCCTATTTTTAGTTGTGGAGTAAATCTTTTAGATATTAATAGAATTCTATCTATCGTTAATTCTTGATTATTCGTACTAAAATATGCTATCCTAACAAACGTACATAAAAAAGAATTACTACGATTTAGAAAAAGGAAGGAGTTAGTATGAGTTACGTTTCAGTTGAGAATTTATCATTTTCGTATGATAATGAACCCGTTTTTAGAAAAACATTAGTTTTACCGTTGAACCGGGAGAATTTGTCATATTAACAGGTGAAAATGGTGCAGCAAAATCCACTTTTATTAAAAAAATATTTTTAGGATTATTAACTCCAAAACACGGAAAAGCAACAATCGCAACCGTTAATACACAGGAGAAACTATTATCCATTGGGATATGCCCCACAACAAATTTCTTCTTTTAATGTGGGATTTTCCTTCAACCGTTTATGAATTAGTTGCTTCAGGTCGTTACCAACAAGGTCGTTGGTTTCCAACGATTAGATAAAGAAGACCATGAACATATTGAAAGAGCCTTAAAATCTGTTGGAATGTGGGATGAACGCCATAAACGTATTGGCGAGTTGTCAGGTGGTCAAAAACAAAGAATCTGTTTAGCGCGTATTTTTGCAACAGATCCGGACTTATTTGTTTTAGATGAACCAACAGCAGGAATGGATAAAACAAGTCGAGAGCGTTTCTATCATCTTTTACATCACAGTTGTGCACATCATGGAAAAGCGATTTTAATGGTGACGCATGAGGAAGAAGATTTGGAACATTATGTGGATAAACATATTCATTTGATGAGAAAGGAGGATTCTCCATGGAGATGTTTTTCTATGGTTTCATGCAAAGAGCATTCATCACAGGATTAGCAATGGCGATGATTACACCAATTTTGGGATTGTTTTTTTAATTTTAAGAAGGCAGTCATTATTGGCAGATACATTATCGCATGTTTCCTTAGTGGGGGTTTCTCTAGGGCTTTATTATTAGGCTATAATCCTACCTTTATGACATTAGTAGTGGTAGTTTTTAGCAGCTATTGTGTTAGAAGTGATTGGAGAAATATTTTTAAAGGTTATTCAGAAGTGACCGTTGCGATATTAATGTCCGTGGGATGGCGATTGCCTTAATTTTAATGAATTTCCAAAAAGGTCGTTCAACGATTAGTGTGGATCAATTTTTATTTGGTTCTATTGTGACGATTACACAACAGCAAATGGGATTGATGATTGTTTTAGCGTTTATTGTCGTCGTGTTATATTTAATTTTTAGACGACCATTATATGTTTTATCATTTGATGAAGATACTGCTTATACGGCAGGATTACCTGTTCGTTTGATGACACAAGTTTTCACGATTATTACGGGTGTAGTCATTTCAGTGATGATGCCAATTGCTGGAGCTTTATTAGTTTCAGCGGTAATTGTGTTACCAGCCTCTATTGCGATTCGTTTGACGAGAAGTTTTACAGGTGTGATTGTGTCGGGTATTTTTAATTAGTATTTTTGGTATTTTTTTACTGGTTTAAGTATGTCTTATGAATTTGATACACCACCAGGTGCTACCATTACTTGTGTATTCTTAATAATTTTAGTCATTAGTTTATTTGGAACAATGATTAAAAAAATCAATTCAAGAAATAAAGTTGAAGTCTCGGAAAAGTTTGTCTAGCAGATTTTTTTCGAGATTTTTTTATATTTTATGGAATGTTGACAGGTAGAGGAAAAGCAGAGTATAGTGACTGTACTAAGAAATTGGAGGATTAAAATGTTAGGTGAAATCTTTTCAAGTATGGCAACGATAGTCATCATGATTAGTTTAGGATATGTATTACAAATAAAGGGATGGTTTGATAAAAATTTTTCAACAAGTATTGCTTCTCTTATTATTAAAAATTGCTTTTACCAGCTTCGATTATGATTTCTGTTTTAAGATTTATTTCAAGGAAAAATGATTGAATTTGTTGGCAGTTTAGGAATTCCACTGTTGAGTGTTATTGTTGGATATTTTTGTTGCTTGGATCATTGTTCAAGTATTTCGTATTCCAAATGATCGTAAGGCGACGGTGATGAATACGATTGTCAATGCGAATACGATTTTTATGGGACTACCGTTGAATTTATCTTTATTTGGTGAAGAGGCTATGCCTTATTTTTTTAGTCTATTATGTAGTGAATACTTTATCGACGTTTACAGTGGGAACGTATTTATTTGCTTATTATAATCAGCAACATGTTGGAAAAAGGAATTCAATGGGGTACGGATTTTTCTCACCACCTTTAATCGCTTTTTAGGTAGTATGATTTGGGTATGGTTTGGATGGACACTTCCTGAATTTCTTTGAATGATTCTTTGATTTATATGGGTAGTTTAGTAACTCCATTATCGTTAATGTATATTGGAATTCATTTAGCACAAGTGGGGGCTTCGTTCGTTGACGTTCGATCGAGATATGAGTTTAGCGATTTTGGGGCGTTTTGTATTGTTTCCGGCAATTCTTTTAACTGTCCAAGTGGGAATGATGCAGTTGTTTTCAGTCGAATTACCAATGAAATTACAAGAAACGTTCTTTCTTCAATCAACGATTCCGACATTGGTCATCATGCCTTTATTGGCAACGGAGGAAAATGCGGACATTGATTTTGCGACATCCGCTGTTACGATTACTACTTTACTCTATATCGTGATTTTACCCGTATGGATGATGCTATTTTCGATTGCATTCCAGTCGTAAAAATTAACGTAATAACGTATGCAAAAATAACAGAAAAACTTTCCTTGAATAGCAAGGTCGCCAGCAGCCTCGCAATGCGAGTCTCATGGCTAAAAATTCGAGCCTCGGTCTCGAATTTCCCCTAGTAAAATAAGCCACTTTGGCTTATTGGTTCTATAATTATAGGGTTGATGGAAAAATCCACCAACCCTATTTTTGAGTAGTATCAAAAAGGGCTTCATCCCTTATATTAAAAGCGTCCAAACTATTTAAGAGGAGATGAAAACCCTATGACTACTATACAAGAAGTCGTTCTACAAATCAAAGATAAAAATGTAAAATGGGAAAATAATGTGGAGGAATTGTATTTTTAAAAAGAAAAAGCCTATTTTTCTTCGCTACCTATACCTACTGCCCCAGATGCTTTGCTCCTAACTGTGGTTGCGTAAATCGTGATTTTTCTATTGTTAAAAACGGTACTCGTACTTCTAGAATTACGCTTAATCTGGTTTCTGGATTGCCTGCTTTTCTTAAATTAAGAAAACAGCGTTTCTTCTGTCGTGAATGCTCTCATAGTTTTACTGCCGATACAACTAGTATCGTTGCCTTTTAATAGTTTTTATTTCTAAAAATGTAAAAATGAAATTAAAGTCAAAGCTTGCGAAACAGTTTCTGAACCTCATATCGCTAAAGAAATGAACGTTTCTGTTCATACTGTTCTGTAGAGTTGTCAATGAAACCGCTGATTCTCTCAGAATTAAGCTTCAAAATGAGTTGCCTGAACATATGTGTTGGGATGAATTTAAATCGGTAGCTTCAGCTGAAGCTAGTATGAGTTTTGCTTATTGTGACGCTATTACTCATCAACTAGTTGATGTTGTTCAAAATAGAAAAATGGAGAATTTAGTACGTTATTTCAATCAGTTTCCTCTTCAAACTCGCTTAAATGTTAAAACAATTTTCAATTGATATGTATGTTCCATACATTGAAGTCATTAAACGTTTATTCCCTAAGGCTAAAATTATTATTGATCCATTCCATATTATTCAAGCTTTAAATAGAGAATTAAAACAAGACAAGAACAAGAAAAATGAATCAAATACGCCATAAAGACAGACGTCTTTATAATAAATTAAAACGTTACTGGAAACTAATCTTAAAAATCGAGATGACCTCCAATCCTATCACTATAAGTATTACAGATTATTCGATTGGTTAACACATTCTCAAGGAATTGTAGATTATTTACTACAGAAGTACCTTCCTTAAACCAGAATATGAAACAGTACATCAATTAAGAGAAGCTTTAAGGAAAGAAATTTCAATGAATTCAAAGAAGAATTGTTGAATGTACAAACAAAAATATCTGTCTGATGGATTAAATCGTGTTCTACAAACATTTAAGAAGTTTTTACCGTATTTACAAAACACTGTGAGTATCCAACACTTTCAAATGGACCTATTGAAGGGATAAACAACAAGATTAAAGTACTAAAAAAAGAAACGCTTATGGCTACACTAGTTTCACCTCATTTTAGAAATAGAATTCTACTAATGTTCTAAACTTTTTACTCCAACAACTAAAAAGGAATTAAGCAACCTGACGCTGCTTAATTCCTTCACTAAAAATTGTTTCATCAACCCTATTTGACAAAAGAGCCGGGCTTATTTTTACTGCTGCTATTCAAAGGGAGTTTTTTCTTTTTATTTTTGCTAGATAAAATCGTTTCTTTAAATTTTGTGAAGTAATAATATTAAAAACTAGTTCAAGCTACTAATGAAAAATGAAGAAACAATGGAAGAAGTAGTAACTCGTAATGAATGGCGAAAAAAATAACGTCATTGATGGGTACAAATTGAAATGCAAATGGTGAATGGGTTTTAATTCATTTAACTACGTAAAGAAAAATAACAGAAAAAAACTTTTCTTAATAGCTAAAAGTAAAATGAGCCACTTTGGTGGCTTATTTTTAAGGGAGAATCGAGACCAAGGCTCGAATTTTAGCTATGAGACTCGCAAAGCGAGGCTGCTGCGACGACCTTGCTATTCAAGGAGAGTTTTTTCTGTTATTTTGAGTTAATGGTTAATTCTTAATGGTTCATTAATGTGTTTCTTCTAAAAATGTATGTGTATCGAAGAAGTTACCGAGTTCGGCTTTGATATGTTGGTTTTTCGGTGTTGATTTCTGTAATACGAATAATAGAAGAATAATCTTGTAATTGATGTCCCAGAGATTCCTGATTCACAGAAAAACGACTGCACCCACTGCATGAGAATCGAATTCTTTTGATAAGGCTTCGCATCCCATTAATGGTACCACCGGCTTTTTAGAAAAGTCATCGACAATCAGTACATTTGATCCACTTGGAAGAGTACGTTTAGATAATTCCATTTTTTTCAACACGAGAAGAAGAACCAGATACGTAATTAATACTTACAGTGGCTCCTTCTGTAATTTTTCGAATCACGACGAACGATAACAAATGGAACATTTAAATAATTGGCAACTGTTTGAGCAATCGGTACTCCCTTAGTTGCTACAGTCATAATGACATCGACTTTTTGGTCTTCGTAGGCAGAAGCAATCATTTTTCCTAAGTGATGAAGAACGTCGGGTTTTCCTAGTAAATCAGATAAGTAAATATATCCACCAGGAAGTAGACGAGTTGAATCATTCATCTGATCACAAATTTTTTGTGCTGCTTCTAATGCTTGTTCTTTTTAATTTTTGGAGTGAAAATCACGCCTCCTGCAGCTCCAGGAAGTGTATTAACAACACCAATTCCTTGAATTTCAAAGGTGCGTTTAATAATGGCAATATCTTCACTGATGGAAGACTTTTGCAGATTGGTATAAATCTGTAAAAAGTTGTTAATGAAATCAATGTATGAGGATTATCGAGTAATCGTTGTGTCATATCGATTAAACGTTCGCTTCTCTTTAATTTCATCGGTTAGCCTCCTTTAATTTGAATCAAAGCTTATAAGACAGCTCTGGCTGAAGAATGCTCCAGTAAAACTATTATACAGAAAATTTACGAAAATTACAACAAAAATAAGGCGAACATTCGTTAAAATTCGATTTTTCTTTCAAAAATTATTGTTAATAATCGTGTTTTGTGAAAAGTTTTCTTGATGTTACAGAGTAATAAAAACCCAAAAGGAGTGAAAAATCTCCTTTGGGTTTTTCGTTTTTCATTCTTCTTCTTTTGAATTAGTTCTCCGTATTTAATACATGAGTTTCTACAGCTACTGCAACGCCATCTTCATCATTTGTTGTTGTAATGAAGTTTGCGAGTTCTTTAATTTTCGTCAATCGCATTTCCCATTGCAACGCCCATTCCTGCATATTCAATCATATCTCTATCGTTTTCTTGGTCTCCGATACACATAACTTCGCTAGCATCTAATCCTAATAACTCTGCTAGTTTAGCGACTGCATGTCCTTTACTTGCTTGTGGGTGTAGGGACTTCTAAGTAAACAGGCATACTACGAACGATATTATGATTTTCTTTAAATGACTCACTTAAATTTGGAATAAGATTTTTCTAAAATTTCTGGTTCATCTACAAACATCATTTTTGAAAAAGTAGCATTTGGATCAAATTGATCCAGTGGTTGTTGTACAATTGGCATACCAACAAGGTCACGTTCCATATAAGAGTATTTTTCCAATATCTGGAGTTGTTACATAAATATTTTTTTCATCGATTACGTGATAGTGAACGCCGTATTGTTGATGAGTAATCATCCATTTGTTTTAAAATCATCCATTGTCATTCCAAAGCGTACTAAACTTTCTCCTGTTCCTGTTTTTTGAACGAGTGAACCATTATAAGTAACGACAAAATCACGATCATTAATTAAGTTTAATTCTTTTAAATATCCTTGAACGCCTGGAAGTGGACGTCCTGTACAAAGAACAACATAGACACCTTGTTCTTTTTGCTTTTGTTAATGCAGCATGAACACGAGGAGTAATCTCGTGTTTTGAGTTAATCAAAGTTCCATCGATATCAATGGCAATTAATTTAATCATAGTTAGTCTCCTTTATTTTGTATCGTTATTATTATAGCATATTTCACAACTGAATGAAAAGACAAAAAGACTTTTCTTCGTAGCTGAATTCTATGGTGAGTTCTGCTAGTTTAGAAAAGTCTTTGTATGATTATTTCATTTGATTTGAGTAGACATCAAGTTTTGAAGCTAATGCTTGGAATTCTTGATAATCTTCGCTAAATAATTCTGCTGTTCCTTCTGCAAACATTTCTCTAGGGAAGTATAAGCGTTCATCTCCACGGACTCTTCCTGAAATGGCAGATACAATCGAACTGACAAGAGATAATTCGACCATATTTCCATTTCGTTCTACAGAGTTCAATTTGTGTTCGTGGTTTTACAGAATCTGGACGATAGAAAATCATAAGGTAAATCATAACTATTATTAATCGCAGTATAATACTCGGTATTATAACCAACATTTTGTACAAGTTCTTTCATCCGTTCAATCGTTGCTACGTCATTAACATGATTAAATGGTACGGATTTAAACGGTCTACGATTAATAAAACGATCAGCTAAATCACTTAAAAATCGCATCATCTTCAATTTGCCAATGAGCAAAATAAGTGTTTAATACACTGTCATCTCAGACGAAGGTAATCTTCTAATGTCCAATTTTTCAAAAAAATGGTTTTTAAGAAAAGAGGCTGTATATTTTTAATGGATGAGTCGTTGAATGATAACATTCAGTAGCACGTTTTAATAAGTGATTTAACACCACTTCCATCCCTCTTGAGACTGGATGGAAATAAACTTGCATATACATTTGATAACGGCTAACGACATAATCTTCTACGGCATGCATTCCTGAGAAGTTAAAGGCAATCCCACCTTTATAAGGACGAATCACACGTAAAATACGAGTCAAATCAAAGGTTCCATAGTTTACCCCTGTGAAATAAGCATCTCGTAGTAAGTAATCCATTCTGTCTGCATCAATTTGACTAGAAATTAATTGAACAACTTGTGGATTTGGATGTTTCTTTTTGAATGACACTGGCTACTTCCTCAGGGAAAAGTAGGAGAAACTGTTTTTAAAAATTTTGTTTACTTCTGTGTCTGGGTGACAAAATAATATCAATCGTAATTTGTTCATGATTTGTATCGAAAATTTTCTCAAAAGCATGAGAATAAGGGCCATGTCCGATATCATGTAAAAGAGCGGCACATAGGACAACAAGGCGGTTAGAGTCATCCCATAATCCATCTTCTGGGTTTTGTAGAAGGATAGTTTACGAACAAATTTGTCGCAAATTCTTCTAGCAATTTCATAGACGCCTAATGAATGAGAAAAGCGGGAATGTTCAGCAGTATGGAAGGTGAACATAGAAGCGCCTGTTTGTTTAATTCGACGTAATCGTTGCATTTCTCGGCTATTAATTAAGTCTAAAAATCACACGGTGTTGAATGTGAATGTAATCATGAACAGGGTCACGTAATACTTTTTCACGGGATAGTTCTTCAATATACATCAATCTTTTTCCTCCTTATATTATCTGGATTTACCGTTAAACTTTTCGAAGGTTTAAACGATCCATGGCTTTTTGGTAACTTGCTTCAGTTGCAAAAATTATTTCTGACTCTAATAATTCACATTGCCCATCTAATAGAGCTGTTAAAATGCGTTCTTTAACTTCTTGAACCGTTAGAGTTAAAGTCTAATAATTGAGATAAATTCGCCATACTGTCTGCGTTAACTGTTGGATAATGCCAACGAGTTTCTTCTGCCCTTAATACTTTCTTCATAAAAAAATCATGGATTAAGTTTCCACGTTCTTCTTGATTTCCATTAATGCTAAGATAAATAGAGACACAAATGGAATTTTTGAAACGTCTTTGCGCAATTCCAGCGAATTTTTTTCCCTTGGATACTTAAATCATAGTCTCCTGGGCAACAGGGAATCGCTCACTTCAAAGGCTTGGATTTCTTTTTCTCCAATAGCTTCTGGAAAGGCACTGTGATGAGTTCTTGCATCCATTCATAGACTTGAGTAATCGTTGCATTTTTGTTTTAGAAAAATAATAAACTAATATTTAAAAACGCCTGAGTTACTCACAACGGCTAAGCCTCCAGCATGACGAACAACTGGTGTGTAGTTTCGTTGTTTTAATAAAAGCAACTCCCTCTTCTAAATAGGGTGTTTTTAGTATCTGTCATTCCTAAAATCACTGTATCTTCCATTTCCCAAAAATGTAGAAAAAGTTTCCGATGGAAATTGCACGAGATGATGTAAAATGGATTCATCCACTGCAAATGGAACAAAAATAGTCTTGCATTTGTTCTGATGAAGAGACAATCGTTTCTAGTAATTGAACTTTGTTTGATTTGTAATAGGTGTTTGTATCATAAAAATCCTTTTCCAATAAATTAGGAATACACTTACATTATAGCAAAAAAACGTGTATTCAGGCATATAGAAGCGATTTTTGCCAAATTATTAAAGAATTTTTCAAGATTTTAAAGAAATAGTGGAGTTTTTGTTGTAGATTGAGTAGGATAAAGTTGAAAAGAATACGAAAAGAGGGATTTTTATGAAAATTTTTAGTCGTAGATGACGATCATGAGATTGTTGAATTATTATCTATTTATTTAAGAAATGAAAAATTTGAAATTGTAAAAGCATATGATGGAAAACAAGCATTAGAAAAATTCAAGCTTATCCAGATATTGATATGGTGATTTTAGATATTATGATGCCACGGTTAGATGGGATTTCTGTTGTGCATGAAATTCGTAAAACGAATGATGCTTTACCAATTTTTATTATTAAGTGCCAAATCAACAGATATTGATAAAAATTCAAGGATTAACAAATGGGGCAGATGATTATGTAACGAAACCTTTTAACCCATTAGAAGTCATTGCACGTGTAAAATCATTATTACGTAGAACTTCAGCTTTAACAAAAGAAAGTGAAAGTGCTGAAGAAATTACGATTGGTCCATTATTAATTAATAAAGGTTCTCATCAAGTAACAACATTAGATGGCTTAGAAATTCAATTAACTGTGTTAGAGTTTGGAATTTTATTCTTACTAGCAAGTCACCCAAACAAAGTATTTAGTGCAGATGAAATTTTTGAAACGGTATGGCAACAAGAAAGTATTGTCTCTACTAAAACTGTAATGGTTCACGTAAGTCATTTACGTGACAAGATTGCTGAAGCAACAGGTGGAGATAAGGTTATTGAAACCGTATGGGGAGTTGGCTATAAAATTGAAAGTAAATAGCAAATTTTTTTCAAAAAGGCAGATAGAGAGGAAAAAGCCTGCTGCCCTTTTTAAAAATTAACAGCCCGGGAAATTAGTGAATTATTTTTTTAGAAGGCGTGATTACACTCTGTATCGTCTTTGTCTTATATTTAGGAGCTTTAGTATTGTTGAATCAATTTCTAGATGCGCCTGGATACTTTGTAGACGGCAGTCGTTCGATTCGTCAAGCTTGGAATGTTGAACCAAGTGAAATTCAATTATAAAAAAATATTTTTCTCCATTAGTTCGATTATTTTTTTGCGATTGGATTTACTTATTGGCGTTTAATTCGCCGTTATCATCAAATGCAATTGTCTCATGTTTTTAGAGGAATTACATTTAATTGCTCAAGGGATTATGATCGAAGAATTCCTTTCCAATTAGCAGGGAGATATGGGAAAAGTCGTGACGAGTATTAACCGTTTAGTAGATTCAACTGTAAGCGCCATGGAAGATGAACGGATGATTGAAAAATCAAAAGATGAATTGATTACAAATGTTTCTCATGATATTCGTACCCCTTTAACGTCTATTATTGGGTATTTAGGATTAGTCATTAATGGAAAGCCTAAAACACCCGAAGAAACAAAACGTTATGCAGAAATTGCGTATCATAAAGCGCAACAAATGAAGGCGTTAGTAGATGATTTGTTTGAATATACAACAACAAGTCCAAATGGAGCACCATTGCGATTGAATGATATTCCAGTAGCGAATTTCTTAGAACAAGTAGCAGCCGATTTTTGAATTAGAAGCACAAAAACGTCAAATGACAATTGAAGTGATTCCACCAAAAAGAAAAATGGTGCTAGAAATGGATGCCGAAAAGATGGTACGAGCGATTCATAATTTACTGTCGAATGCCATTAAATATGGTCGTGAAAATACCAAAATTACGATAGAAGTGTTGGAACAAAAAGACATTGTAACCATTGCTGTTCGTAATATTGGAGAACCCATTTCTAAAAGAAGTGTTGGAGCATTTATTTAGTCGTTTTTATCGTGCAGAAGGCTCTCGTTCGAAAGAAACAGGTGGAACAGGCTTAGGTTTAGCCATTGCGGATAATATTGTTCGAAGTCATGGCGGAAGAATGTTAGCTGAATCCGTTGGAGAAGTGATTAGTTTTTATATTTGCTTGCCGAATGATGCGGATGTTTAGAGAAAAATGAAGTACAACAAAAAGACATAACTATCTAGTATACTTAAGTCGACGAAATCAAAAGTATAGAAATGATAGTTATGTCTAAAAACACTAAAACAAAATAATACTACAAAAATTTATCATAATAATGATACAACATTAAAAAAATTTAGATTTATAATTTTATCGGTCTTATTGGCTAAATTCATATCATGAGTAACAATAATGATAGTTTTTTTCCATATTTATCGCGTAAATTTTTAATTAAGCTAAATACTTTTTTTCAGACATCATGGGATCAAGAGAACCTGTAGGTTCATCAGCTAATATCAAGTTTCCTGGTTTTTAAAAATACACCTAGCAATAGCCACTCTTTGTTGTTCTCCCCAGACAATGTATTTACAATTTTTATTTTTTAAATCAAATATATCCAACTCATTTAGAACATTATCTATGAGATGGATTTTTTTCTTTTTTGAGATATCTAAAAAAATTCCATAGCAATTAGTAAATTATCAACAACTTTTTATATCATTGATTAGAGCAAACGATTGAAATAAATAATTAATACTGTCTCTTCTCAATTTCATTGCTAAGGAACTGTTGATAGATGGTAATTTTTTCCATTTATTTTAATTTCACCACTATCAACTTTTTCGAGCATTCCAATCATGTTTAATATTGTACTCTTTCCAGAGCCAGACTTACCTATGATAGATACAATAGATTTTTTTCAGGAATAGAAATAGTGAAATTATTAATAATTTTTTTCTGCCATTATAACTTTTTAGAAACATTTTTTTAATTCTAGTATATTCATATTCCCTCCTATGATTTTTAAAAATAGATTTAGTTTTTTTATTTGATTACTTATCATAACCTCATAAAATATAACAAGTTGTATTAAACCTAGAACTATCATAAATACTATGCCAACTTTACTATGAAAAAGTATAACAGTTACAATGTCTAAGGTTATCACAAAAAGTTGTTAAAAGTAGCGGGACTTTTGTATATGCTAAAAATTGCTATATCCCAAGAATTTCTTAACGGATATTTTTTTCTTTATACGCATTCTGAAAAAAATAGTTATGATGCTAATTAATAAAAATAATAACGATAAATGTAATAGCAATTAAAAGCTCCCAAAAATAATTGTATCGTTAACCATAAATCTTTTTGTATTCCATCAACAAATAAACGAATTGTAGCAAACTCTATATAGTTATCATTTAAATTAAATTTTTGATAAGTATTCTTGGCTTAAATACTTTGCTTCAGCTTCCCCTTCAAGTTTAATGTAAGAATTTTTCTAAACCAATAGCTATTAAACTTTCTGTCTCTATAGATCATATTCTCAGGAGTAATGACTAATATGATTGGATCTGTAATCATAAGTTTATCTACTGATTTCGTACTAAATGAAAATACTTCTTGATTAAATTGATATTTTAAAAATTCAAATTCTTTATTTTCATTAAAACTAGTTTTTAATATCATCTGATCTAATATTTTTTTAGTATCTTTTTCGATGAGCATTTCTTTTTTAACAGTTTAATTTCATTATCTGATTTATTTTCTGGAATTAAATAAGTTCTAGTTCCTCGCTTAGCATTTTCTATAACTGAATCTTCAATTTTTATACCAATCTTTTTTTAAATAATTAGGAGATGCCGTCAATTCCCAAAAATTCTTCGTTAGGAACAGATTTATAAACTTCATTTAATTTATACTTCTTTAGCATATCCTTGGAAATAAATGAAGTGTTTATGATATTTACATCGTTATCATCTGAAATTTCTTTGTACCAGTTATAAAAAAATCTCTAAAAAAACTCTTTTTGATTGCCTGTTAAAAACTAGCTTGATCATTTCCAACACTAATATTTTTTTAAAAATTTTATAGTCAGAAACCTTATTCCAGTTTTTTTAGAGATTTCTATATTTTTTTGGACTTCTTGGTAGGGGCTATCTATATATACACTTCCTACAATTAAGAAGATATTAAAAATAAAATACACCAATACTGCAACAATCATATATTTTTCTTCTTGGTATTCTTTCTCTTACTGCATTTATTGCTGAAATTAAGAAGATAAAAAGGGATGCTATTAATAATAAAATACTAATGATTATAAAAATGAAGTATTCCTATCCCAAGCATTAAACTAATAAAAAAATGGAGTTGAAAGTAATATCCGTTAAAAACTAATCCATAGGGTATGAATAAAAAAATAGATAACAGAGCCGTATAAATTAACGGTTGATATAACTTAATAGCAAAATATTTTTCTTGACCATCCTAGTAAAATAAGTTTACCTAAATTAGGCAAATACTTTATCGTTATTACAATAAGTAACGATAATAATACTAAATTGCTAATCACAAAACATACCAACTATTATTATTTCATTCAATCCATGATCTAGAAAATATCCAGATTTACCATCAAAAACGGAACTATCAACACCACTCACTTTACTGAGTCCTTCTAAAAAAATTCTATTTTTTTGAATTATCTAATCCCAGAATTCTGTATTCACCATTAATAGTTTTTGTTTCTCTAATTGTATTTGATAACTTTTTAAAGACTATATTTTCTCCGAATTTAAAAACGTGGAATATTATCAATACTATTTAATGTAGTTTCAGATACACCCAAAGTTGCATTTTCATCTTTTTGCAACTAATAATTTCTCTAATTTATTTGAATTAGTAATATTTTTGCCCTAAAAAAATCAAGTGTTAACTTATCTTTATTAGATTTTTATATCCCCATCAATACTAAACAAAAGCACCATTAACTGAACCATGTCTATTAAGCAAAAAAATCTTTCCTAATATAAAAACAATCCATTTTGTTCTGCATATTCATTTAAAAAAATTTATACGTAGAGTCTGCTTTTTCTTCTGGTATCGTTTTTAATTGAATATATAAAGCGGAAGATGGATACATACTTAATTTATTAAAATATGCTATATCCATGTAAAAAGTTGCCACTAATGAAAATAAAACACCATTTAGTAATATCATAATACAAGTTAAATATTTTTAATAAATTATTGTTAAAAATACTTTTTCATAGTGCCTCCTAAATGAATTATTATATAGAAAGGCAAAAGAATCTATTAAATTCTTTTTGCCTTTCAAATTTAACTATCTACAATCCCAATATGCTCTAGCTGTAGAGTTTCCTATAAACCGTGAAGCATAAGCAACTTCGCCAGCATCTTTCCAACCTGAAAATGAACCATTTGCTGTTGCGGAATGTTCGAACTCATGTGTTTGAACTTCTGAATAACTAAATACTCCCCATTTTTCTTCCATACTCCCAGTTAACAGCTTCACCCTTATAATAAACAGTTTCAGATGTTGCGTATGCAATTCCTGGAATAAAGCTAATACCATAAGTGTTGCGATAATTATTGTCATTCTTTTCATAATTTTTATTTTTTTCATTTTATATCTCTCCTTTGAAGTTATTTAAATATGAACTAACTAACATAAAATTATTATTCCCAACAACTTAAATAGATTAAAATAAGTAATCTCCATTTTTTTATATCTATGAGGATTAATATTTTTCCATGCTTAGCACCTCCTTTTTATGTTTTATATAAATTAATCACCTTATATTAATTGTTTCTATTTAAATTGAATATTTAATTTAATAGAAACTTCACCCACACGTTAACTTACTTTTGTGTTGTTTTTAACTATTTTTTTCTTTGCTTATATTATAATGCATTAACCGCTTTACATTCAAGTAACTTGTATTTTGAAAAAGATATATTGACTCCCAAAAAGTTAGACTAAAAATCTAATCGTTGGAGGTCGGTATCTTTTTGCTAGTCATCATTTTATAAAATTGTTATGATAGAACAAAATGAATGTGGAGGAAGAAGTATGAAATTAACAACATGGAATGTGAATGGGATTCGTTCTGTTTTTAAATAAAGGGGCTTTACAAGAATATGTATTAGAAGCTCAACCAGATATTTTTATGTTTACAAGAAACAAAAAGCACAGCCTGAACAAGTAGATTTAGGAATGGAATTTGCAGGATATCATGCGTATTGGAATTCAGCAGTGAAAAAGGATATTCTGGAACAGCCATTTTTACAAAGGAAGAACCGATTTCTGTTCAATATGGATTAGGAATTGAAGAACATGATCAAGAAGGACGTGTCATTACAGCAGAGTATGTAGATTATTATTTAGTGACAGTTTATACACCAAATGCAAAACGTGATTTAACTCGTTTAAGTTATCGTCAAGTGTGGGAAGATGATTTCTTAGCCTTTATTAAAAAGTTAGAAGAAACAAAACCTGTTATTTTCTGTGGTGATTTAAATGTAGCACATAAGGAAATCGATTTGGCAAATCCAAAAACAAATACAAAAAAATGCAGGATTTACAAAAAGAAGAGCGTGAAAAAAATTTGATCAGATTGTAGAAAATGGATTAGTAGATGCATTCCGTTTTCGTTATCCAGATACAGTAGGAGCTTATACTTGGTGGAGCTATATGGGTGGCGCTCGTGCAAGAAATATTGGATGGAGAATTGACTATTTTGTTGTATCAGAAGTGTTAACTCTCGCATTCAAGAAGTGAAAATTCGTGCGGATGTAACCGGAAGTGACCACTGTCCAGTGGAAATGGAAATAATCTAAGAGTTTATAAAAAATGTCTGAATTTTGATAGTGAGGGACTATGAAGATTCAGACTTTTTTGCTGAGTAGGAATCTGCTCATAATCTGCTCATAATCTGCTCAAAATTTGCTCATTTATGATATACTGATACAAATAGAAAGAAGGGAGCGCATATTGATGACACCCCTATTACCGTATTACAGAGAAAATACTAAATTTGGTACAAGAAATATCTGAAAAAAATCAACGCAATTATCATTTGAAAAAGAGAATTGCATTTACGAAAAAGGAAAAATCGGATTCGTTCTATTCAATCTTCATTAGCGATTGAAAATAATTCATTAACGATAGAACAAGTTACCGATATTATTGAAGGGAAGAGAGTATTAGGTCCACAAAAAGATATTCATGAAGTTCAAAAATGCTTATGAAGCTTATGAACAGGTATTTAAAATGGATCCATATGAAATCAATGATTTTTTATTAGCGCATCACTTACTCATGCAAGGATTAGTTAAATTGCCAGGTAAATTTCGACTGGGAGATGTAGGAATTTATGATTCGAATGGTAGAGTCGTGCATATAGGTGCTAGAGCACAGTTTGTTGGATCATTGGTTCAAGAGTTATTTGATTGGGGAAAGAATAGTATGATTTCTCCTATTGTTAAGTCATGTATCATTCATTTTGAATTAGAAATTATTCATCCGTTTGAAGATGGAAATGGTAGAATGGGACGATTATGGCAAAGTTTAATTTTAAGTAAGTGGAATTCCTTATTTGAATGGCTACCAATAGAATCTGTTATTTATAATCATCAACAAGGTTACTATGATGCTTTTAAGTAAGAGTAATCGAGAAAAATGATACCACTTATTTTTATTGAATTTATGTTGCAAGCTATTCTTCAAACATTAGAGTCTTATGGAGAAACAGCTTCTGTAGTGGAAGATTTCGTTATTCATTTAACTGTAAAGGAAAAAGAATATTATCGAGTATTAGAAACTTATTTAAAAAGTACATCAATCTGTTAGTGCTTATCAAGCTCAGGAATTATTAGGAATGAGTGGAGCTAGTGTGAGAAGATATTTGAAAAAAATATGTAGAAATAGGATTACTAAAGAAAATAGGAACTACAAAAAAATCGATTGTATTATTTGGTATAACTGGACAAGAACGTTTGTTCGTAATAAAAAGAAAGTATGCTATACTAAGGTGAACGCCTAAGGGCAGAGTTTTTTTGATTATAGATAGAAATAGAGGAAGATGGAATGGCGAAAGATCAGATTATCGTTCGTGGAGCACGCTCCCATAATTTAAAAATATTGATGTAACGATTCCAAGAGATCAATTAGTAGTAATTACAGGATTATCCGGTTCAGGGAAGAGTTCACTAGCTTTTTGATACATTATATGCAGAAGGGCAAAGAAGATATGTAGAGAGTTTATCAGCTTATGCACGACAATTTTTAGGGCAAATGGATAAACCAGATGTTGATAGTATTGATGGATTAAGTCCAGCAATTGCGATTGACCAAAAAAACAACTTCTCGTAATCCTCGTTCAACTGTTGGAACAGTGACTGAAATTAATGATTACTTGAGATTACTATATGCACGTGTAGGGAAAACCGTATTGTCCAAATGACGGCACTCTAATTGAAAAGTCAGTCGATTGAACAAATGGTGAATCGTGTCATGGAATTGCCAGAAAGAACAAAAAAATTCAAATTTTAGCTCCGATTGTAAAAAGGGAAAAAAGGAGAACATAAAAAGTTTTTCGAATCGATTCAAAAAGACGGTTATATTCGTATTCGAGTAGATGGCGAAATGATGGAGACAACGGATGAAATTTCATTAGAAAAAAATAAAAAACATTCGATTGAAATTGTTGTCGACCGTATTATTGTATCGGACAAGAGCCGTTCAAGATTATTCGATTCATTAGAAGCAGCGCTTCGTTTAGCAGAAAAGGGTATGCGATTGTCGATGTCATTGGGCAAGAAGAAATCTTATTTAGTGAGCACTATGCTTGTCCTCATTGTGGATTTACGATTGGAGAATTAGAGCCACGTCTATTTTCATTCAATGCACCTTTTGGAGCTTGTCCGGAATGTGATGGATTAGGTATGAAATTAGAAGTGGATATCGATTTAGTCATTCCAGATAAAGAAAAAAACATTAAATGAAGGAGCATTAGTGCCTTTGGAATCCGATTAGTTCGAACTATTATCCAGAGATGCTACGTCAATTTTTGTGAGCAGTTTAAAGTTCCAATGGATTTACCGTTTGAAAAATTAACACAGTCTCAGAAAAATCTAGTGTTATATGGTTCTGGAGATGCCACTTTCCATTTCCATTATGAAAATGAGTTTGGTGGTGTTCGAGATGTGGATGTGCCTTTTGAAGGAGTCATTGTCAATGTGAAACGTCGTTACCATGAGACGAATAGCGATTATACTAGAGAACAAATGCGTCAATATATGACGGAATTATCGTGTAAAAGCTTGTCATGGACATCGTTTAAATGAACAGGCATTGGCAGTCAAAGTGAATCATAAACATATTAGTGAAGTATTGGAATTGTCTGTTGATGAAGAAATTGAATTTTTCAAAGACTTAACGTTATCTCCACAAGATGAACAAATTGCTGCTCCTATTTTAAAAGAAGTGCAATCTCGTTTAACATTCTTAAAAAAATGTTGGGTTGCAATATTTGAATCTTAGCCGTGCAGCAGGAACTTTATCAGGGGGAGAAGCGCAACGGATTCGTTTAGCGACTCAAATTGGATCGAATTTATCAGGAGTTTTATATATTTTAGATGAACCATCGATTGGATTGCATCAAAGAGATAATGATCGATTAATTCAATCGTTACAAAATATGCGTGATTTAGGAAATACATTGATTGTAGTAGAACATGATGAAGACACGATGAGAGCAGCAGATTACTTAATTGATATCGGGCCAGGAGCAGGAGAATTTGGTGGACAAATTATTGCTGCTGGAACACCAAAAGAAGTGGAAAAATCCAAACTCATTGACGGGTCAGTATTTATCAGGAAAAAAATCAATTGCAGTTCCAACGGAACGTAGAACAGAAGATAAAGGGTGGATTCACTTAAAAAGGCGCAAGTGAAAATAACTTAAAATCTGTTAATGTCGATATTCCTTTAGGAAGATTAGTAGCAGTTACAGGAGTTTCAGGTTCTGGAAAGAGTTCTCTTGTTAATGGAGTGTTGAAAAAGCTCTAGCAAGAGAAATTTCAAAAATCAAAAAGAAAAAAACCTGGGGCCTTTTAAATCGATTGAAGGATATGAAGGATTAGATAAAATCATTGATATCGATCAAAAGTCCAATTGGTCGTACTCCAAGAAGTAATCCAGCGACTTACACCAGTGTATTCGATGATATTCGTGACTTATTTGCAACGACAAATGAAGCGAAAATTACGTGGCTATAAAAAGGACGTTTTAGTTTCAATGTCAAAGGTGGACGATGTGAAGCGTGTAAGGGCGATGGTATTTTTAAAAAAATTGAAATGCATTTCCTACCAGATGTATACGTTCCGTGTGAAATTTGCCATGGTAGTCGTTATAATTCAGAAACTTTGGAAGTCAAATATAAAGGAAAAAAAGTATTGCGGAAGTATTAGAAATGACGGTAGATGATGCAGTAGAATTTTTCCAAGCTGTGCCAAAAAAATTAAGCGAAAAACTTCAAACGATTAAAGATGTTGGTTTAGGCTATGTAACTTTAGGGCAATCCGCTACAACTTTATCGGGTGGAGAAGCACAACGAATGAAGTTAGCGAGTGAACTGCAACGAGTGTCTACAGGAAATACCTTTTATGTATTAGATGAGCCAACAACAGGGCTTCATACAGATGATATTGCTCGATTATTAGAAGTATTGAATCGTTTAGTAGAATCAGGAAATACAGTTTTAGTAATCGAACATAATTTAGATGTAATCAAAACGGCGGATTATATTATTGATATGGGACCAGAAGGTGGAAGTGGTGGCGGACAAATTGTCGCTACTGGAACGCCTGAAGAAGTTGCTCAAGTCAAAGGAAGCTTTTACAGGTCAATATTTGAAGAAAAGTATTGAAATAATTAATTTTAAAGTTTTTGGAACTATTTACAATAAAAATTAGCTTTTTGAGAACTCAAGCAGAACTATTGTCATGCAAAAAGTATGGTACTCTTTGTTTATAAAAATAACATTTTTCGGGGCAAGGTGTAATTCCTTACCGGCGGTATAGTCCGCGAGCCAAACAGGCATGATCTGGCGCAATTCCAGAACCGATAGTGATAGTCTAGATGAGAGAAAATGGTTATATTTCACGTTCGAAGATACCAATCAATTTGATATATAAGAATGCAGCGATGAAATGTAGACCATTTTGTTGCTGCATTTTTTTCGTGCAGTTATACAAATGAAATGGAACAAGAACGTGAGAAACCATCCGATCCTTCACCCGGTTAAGGAGGAGATGTACGATGAGTACAAATGCAAAAACAGTGTCACGTTATGCGACAAAACAAATCATTTTAGTAGGACTATTCGGTGCGTTAAGTACGATTCTAATGTTATTAGAATTCAGTCTGCCATTTATTCCACCATTTGTTAAAATGGATTTTTCTGAATTACCTGTTATTTTAGGAGGCTATTTATTAGGGCCATTATATGGTGCGTATATTGCGATTGTAAAAAGTTGCCTTAAACTTTGTTTTTAAATGGAACAACAACATTTGGAATTGGCGAAACAGTTAACTTAATTGGAAGTTTAAGTTTCATGTTGCCAGCGGTATTTTTATTATAAATATCACCGTACATTCAAAGGGGCGATTACAAGTTTAGTAATCGGTACAGCTACTGCAACAGTAGTATTGTTAACAGCAAATTATTTTTGTAATTTTTCCCATTATATGCAACAGCGATGCATTTCCCAATTGAAAAAAATTGTTGCACTTGCAGCTACTACAAAACCCATTTGTCACAAATTTATGGACATTAATGCTATTTGCCTTATTACCGTTTAATGTATTAAAATTCGGTTTTAAGCAGTGTACTATCGTTAATGCTTTTATAAAAAGTTGAAAAAGTATTAAAAATTAGAAAAAAACAATAAATTTTAATAACTCAAGAAACTCACTACCCAGAACTTGTTAGAAATAACTGCCATTTCTAACAAGTTTTTGTCGATAAAATTGTCAGTGTTGTAGAGCGAAGAAGTTTCTTATAAAGATTTGCCTTTTTTCTCTATGTAGTATAAACTTTACAAAAAAATAGGAATAAGAGGTGTTCTCAGTATGAAAGAAGAAAAATATTTCTAGATTTATGAGGGACGGAAAAATTACGGTTCTTCCTAAAAAAAGCAGAAAAATAAAATGGAAATCTTTGAATTTATTTATAATCATTTAAAGAATCATTCAGAGACGTATACTGAAAAAGAATTGAATGAAAAAATTAAGGAATTATATGATGATTTTTGCTACAATGCGTCGTTATTTAGTGGACTATAAATTTGTGATTAGAGATGATTATGGAAAAAAATTATCAACTGAATCCAGAGGTTGGATTAGAAAATTAAATACAAAAACAGGAAACGGTAGAGGAAAAGTCTCTATCGTTTTTTTGATGGTTTGAGGAATTCAAAAATATTTAACGATTTCGACTATAGTCGAAATGATAGCTTTACTAGTATTTTTGGAGAAAAAAATACGGTAGGATGGATAGCGAAATAAATGAAAGTTGAGGAGTAGAATATGAAAAAGAAACGCGAAGTTTGGTTCAAACGATCGCAATAGTATTAAGTATCCTTTTTATCGTTCTTGCGATGATTAATTCGCATTTTGATTGGAAATTATTAGCGATACCTGGAAGTGCATTTGCTTTATTATCGATTTTTATGAGTTGTTTATTATTATGGTTATTTGTAGGAATCGATTGGCCAAGTGTTTTATGTTTAGTCTTATTAGGACTTGGATGGCTTCCAAAAGTAACGTATAGTCAAGTGTTTTCTCTTTCTTTTGGGAATAGCACATTTGTTTTTCTTATTATTTACCTTTATAGTCACGTACGCTTTAGAACAGACCCCTGCTTTGAAACGGTTAGTCGGTTGGTTTTTAAAAACGAATTTTTGCTAAGAAGAGTCCGAGTCATTTTTAGGAGCCTTTCTAGGAGCAGTATTAGTTATTAGTTGTTTTATTTCACCGACAATTTTATTTATGATTGTCTTTCCAATTTATGAAGAGATGATGGAAGTATTTGGATTAGAAAAAAAGGCAGTCGACAAGCGTCCTTTATTTTTAATTACATTATTTTTCGACCATTGCGATTGGAACGGCGATGACGCCGATTAATCATGTCTTTGCGATTACGGCAATGGGATTGTATCATACAGCAACTGGTGTAAGTATTTCAAATGTACAATATATGGGAATTGCGATGCCGGCAGGGCTTTTGTATTTTTTGTTGGAATGTTGGCAAGTTTACACCGCTTATGGAAATTAGATTTATCAGAAGTGACTTTCCAAAGTCTAGAATCATTGGAAAATTTACCTAAAGTAACGAAAAAAAGAAAAAAATGGATTGTTTCTATTTTTTTCAATTGTGATTGCTTTATGGATTATTCCAGAGTGGTTAGGAATTTTTATCACCAAGCATGGCAGCTTTCTTAAAATCTGCAGGGATGGCATTTCCTCCAATGATTGGAGCTGTATTATTAGCTTGTATCCGTGAAGATGGGAAACCGCTAATGTCGATTCAAGAGGCGTTAACACGTGGCGTTTACTGGCCAAGTTTATTATTAGTAGGCGCAACCTTGAGTTTAGGAACTTTATTAACAAAACCAGAATTAGAGTATTACCATTAATTGAAAGTGGGTTAACTCCTTTATTCCATCAATGGAGTGCGATGATGATTGTTATTGTCTTTGTCATTTGGGCAGGGGCTTCAAACGAATTTTTTCATCGAATTTAGTAACCGTTTCGGTTGTGACGACTGTGTTAACAACGATTGCTGCTAGTACGGATTTAGGAATTCATACAGCGGTTGTTGCTTGTTTAATCGGGTTTATGGCAAGTTTAGCTTATATGACTCCACCAGCAATGCCTTATGTAGCTATTTCTGTTGGTAGTGGTTGGACAAGTTCAAAAGATGCCTTTTTATATGGTGGATGGTTATTAGTGTTAAGTATTGTAAGTGCTGTTGCTATTGGGTATCCATTAGGAACTTTATGGATGTAAGAAAGGAAGGAAGGTATTATGTTAGAAGAACAACGTCAAAAAATTGATTCTATTGATCGTCAAATAGTTGCGTTATTTGAAGAACGTACTAATGTAGTAGAAGAAGTAGCGAAAATTAAATTAGACAACGATATTCCGATTTTTAGATAGTGGACGTGAGGAACAAGTGATTTTGAAAGTTCAATCGTATTTAAAAGATGAGTCTTTAAAAAGATGAGTTAGCTGAACTTTATACTGAATTAATGCGTATTTCTCGTGAACACCAAAAAAATTGGATGTTTAAACAATCATATTGATGAGGAAATGCTTGAAAAAAAGCCTTTATGAAAGCGGTTGGACTGCTAAAAAGAACATAGATCTGATGTGGTAGCTAAGTGGCAAAAGCTAGTGCAAGGAGCAAATCTTCTCCATAAGCACTATGCAAAAACAGATGTATCAGATACTAGATTTAGATAAATTTGATGGAGTTATCATGAATCAAGTTCTCGACCACATCAGTATTTCAGAAACTGGACAAATTGTAGTAACTTTCCTTGAAGGAACTGAAGTGGATTTATAAGAGACTGTGACCGAGAAGTTCCAGTCTTTTTTTAGGTTTTAATGATATAATGAGATTATAAACGTGGATATTGTTTTAATTTTCTGGAGGAAGTGTAATTTTGAATTTAGTAAAAAGGGCACCAAGTTAGCTTGGTAGAAAACCTGTTTGAATCATTTACAAAGTTAACTGAACATCGTTTGATGGCGAATGTACACGCAGAAAAAAATATTAGAGGTTTTTCAACACTTTATTGTGATTCATGACGAGCCCTTGTTTTTTTATTTTTGGAATTGCCTGTCAGTATTGATAGAGAAAAAAAGTGATAGCAAAAGAATATTATCAAGGAATCCCATAAGGATGTTTATTATATTGATGGTTGTTCAAGAGAAGAATGTCTAGCGCTGTTGATTAGATACGGTGATTTACTTGTAAATGATGGATTAAGTAAGTTTGGATTTGGTGGACATAAAAGTCACGATGAAATCATGCTTGATAGCTATAATGTTGTGACAATTTATAGTAAAGAACTATCGAAATTTAATGACTTTTTTGAACCTCATAATATTCAATTTGTAGAAGAACTAGTGACAGCTTGTAAAAACTTTTTTTCTAAGACCTCACCAGGAATCTCTAAAATCTATGAAAGTAATGGAAAAACTGTTTATGATTTGCCCGAAGAATTAGCTGAATGGGGAATATATTTAGCTGAAACTCGAACAGAATAGGCATATCTATAGGATTAGAAAGAGAATATTTCTATTCCTCTAACACCCCAAATTTAACTTTAGTAAATTTATAGAAGGAAAAGCTAGATGTAAGCACACGTTGATGTGTGAGTATTTCTCGTGAATGATAAAGGATAGGGTATAATTCATTACACTGTTTTTGGATAAATATTGTTAGACTGTAACTTTTTATGTTGCAATTTTTTTCAATTTATACATGGTATAATTAAAATAATAAAATAAAGAGGATTTTTTTATGAGTAAAAGAATTAGTATTTCAAAGTGTAGAATCACCACAACAAGTTGTAAACGTAATTAATGAGGCTGCATCAGATGCAGAATTATTAATTAAAGGGAAAGTGTTCCTGCAAATGTTGCCATACCTTATAATGTAGGAAGTAAGACATGAAAAACAATCTAATTTTTATTAATTAAAAAAATCAAATGTCAGATAAACAAAAAAATGAAAATGCCTTACATTTAAATACACTTTTACTAAGCTCAATAGAAAACCCTAGTATAGATAATGATTGTTTCATAGAATTATTTAGCTATTATTCTAACATATCCCAAGGAGAAGTAAGTGAACTATTTAGTTTACTACAATCTTTAACCAAAGATGAAATCAATATCATTTATGACTTTTTTAGAATATATTTCAAAGTTTGTCAAAGACTTAGGACTATATTGTGAATTTGAAAAATTTCTTACGGAGGTAAAATATATACAAGAACGAAATTATCTAGAGGAAAAAAATTGGGCCTACTTTTTCCAGTTTTCAAGGTTGATAAAAAAATAACATCATAAGCTTTGATGATAGTGATAACTCTTATATATATTCTATAATGCAACTATCTACTAAAACTTGGATTGAGATAACATACGATGATTTTCTCTCGATACTTGAATCAATAGAGTGGCAAGCTTTTACTAATAAGGCTATATTATATTTTTACTCCTTGCTGTTTAAAAATATTTTTTTCTAATTTATCTAAATTTTATTTATATGGTTACGTTGTTGAATTTTTTTATATTGCTCTAAGAAACAAAAAGTACGATATTTAACACTACTCAAATCAACTTAATCATTGATTTTTTTAAAATTAATCCAAAAATTTTTAACCAGGAAATTAGTGTCGAAACACAAAAAAATAACAAGTACTATTCAACTTTATTTATAACTTCCCGACTGTAAAGGGTGGGATGGGTGGCGACCGGCCGGTCAATCCGATACATGGTTTGAAATTTTTGGAGGGTGAAACTAACTTTGCTTTTTGAAGGCATTTTGCCATAGGATTCAAAAAAATTGCAGTTTTTGCTGTGGTTCGGCGAATACACCGCATGGGGTCGTCTGAAAAAGGATGAACGCGTCTATCTGAACGCCCATCAGCCGTTCAGACTGTAGAACCAATACTTCGATGAAGAGAAAGGGATGCATTACAACCTGATGCGCTATTACGAGCCTGAGGTCGGTCGGTTTGTGAATCAGGATCCGATTGGAGTTAGATGGAGGAGCTAATTTTTTTATCAATTTGCCACCAATGCTCAAATTTGGTTAGATCCATTTGGATTAAAAAAATATTCTGTTTATGGATTGTATAGACCTTAGGATAGTAAACCTTGTTATATCAGTATTACGGATAATATAAAAACGCGTGCAAAACAACACAGGAAATCAGGAAGATTAGTTGAAACAGAACGCTTAGTAGAATTATATAGCGATTTGGATTACGAAACCGTCCGTGAATATGAGGAAGGCTGTATTCGACAACATGGAACACTGACGGGAAAAAAACTTAAAAAAAGTCAGAAAAAGTAATTTTAATCCTAAAAAAAATAAAACCAGAGGAAATAAATGTCATTCATTTGTTGAGAATAAGATCCGTGATGCAAAAAGACAAAAAAAGCAATAGTTTCGGGAAGAGACCATATTCTCAAAAAAATGGTTGTAAAAAAATCTTCCAATAATTTAACATTCTATGCTATAGAAAAGGAAAAAGTATTATGAAAATCTTTAATTGGGAAAAATAGAACTTTATATAGATATCTTAAGAATGGTGATTTATTTTGTTTTTAAAAATAGCTGATAAATTATTCGGTTACGGTAGAATAATCGCTAAAAATAAGCTTGGTGCCACTGTAGGAATTTTTTTGATTTGTTTACTTCAAGCCCAGTTGAGCCATTCGATTATAAAAATGCTGGGAATTACCCAATTATATTCAAAAACCGTTTTTAGACTGTCATACCTTATTTGAATCAAAGCTAGAGTCAGACTGGCGGATAATTGCTCAAGATCCCGATTACCAAGATCCAACCCCAAGTGAAATTACTTCTATTAATTCTGCTATGGGATTGGCTCACAATGCAGACTTTTCCATCGAGCAAGAAATAGATGAAGAGGATGGTATGCAAAAAATACTCAAGAGCATTGAATTGCTTGAAACACCCAATAGTCATTATCATATTTTAAGTTTTTCTTATTCGTCGTAAACCAGAAATTTTTTTAATTTACCTATTGAATCGTTTGCAGAATTTGGAGATTTTATTTCGGATGAGTTTCAAAAATTCACCACCGGAATATAAAAGCGTAAAAAGTAAGTCGTAGTCTGCACACAACCTCCAATCCTGACGTGTTGCGTGTGCGGTACGCACGTACGCGGTTTCGCCTGTCTAAAACCACATCAACGAAGAGGAAGAAAGTCGCCTGCAAATCCACTACTTCTACTGCGACCATATTGGTATCCCAGAGAGATGACCGATAAGGACGGCAATCTGTTGTGGTACGGCGAATATATCGCCTGGAGGCGTCTAAAAGAGGAAACCAAGCTAACAGATAGCGCATACCAGCCCTTCCGATTGGGTTGTGGGTGGAGAGAATCTGTATCAGTTTGCACCTAATACCTAAGTATGGGTCGATTGGTTAGGTTTAGCTGGACTTGATATGAATTTATTCCCAGCTAATGAAGACATACACTCTTACGTTCAAAAAGTTGCCAATAAATCGAATACTTTCCAAGTAGGAGGGCATGGTAATCCTTCGTTGATGGTAGATGAGGCTACAGGTGAAAAGATTGGATGTTAAAAAAATTAGCAGCGAGAATTTTAAAAAAATCCTAACTATGAATCAGGTATGACGGTTGAGATTTTTATCCTGTAATACAGGAAAAGGAGCAAAACCCTCTCGGACAACAACTTGCTAATGAATTAAATACTACAGTTAAAGCACTAAATGAATATCTTTTGGTTTTCAAGTAACGGGAAATTAACACCGATGGGAATCAACACCTTTAATATCATGTAAACAACATCCAGAAAGGAATGAGAAAATGACTAATTGCATATCAACAGGTAGTATTTATTGGATTTCAGATGAAGAAATTCATATTCTCGAAGAGAACGCCACTAATGGAGATAAAAAAACTCAGCATTCAAATTATATCAATACCATATGTTTGTATCTTTAGATCAAGATTTGGAATTTAAATGGCTAGAAATCGCGGCAAAAAAATGGACATCCAATTGCTCAATTCAATTTAGCTGATTTATTTTTTTCACACAAGGCAATAAAGAGAAAGCCATATTTTGGGCTAAAAAGGCATATAGAAATGGTGCCAAACTACCAGACGAATTAAAAAAATATTGATAAATATCAATTAATTAATAAGATTTAGCCGATTATCGTTACAAACCTAAAAACTTCTGGAGGAGGAGAATTAAGAAAAAGAAGCCAAGAAATTTCTTAGAAAATTGAAAAAGCAGGTAAGAAATACCCTTAAATTTTTTTAGGAGAATTTAAATGAAAAATGGATACGTTAATTTTAACTTTTTAGATAGCAAACCCAATATAAATAATATATTAGTTGGTCTAGATTTAGACTATTCAAATAAAGTGATAGCGCCAGATGGTCATGAGTTAGCATTGGTTGCTTTTATACCAATTGAAAATCTATTAACTATTGCACCTCAATTTTAAAAACAGATTTTCAGAATATGGAATATAAAGATAAAAGCAATTTACGTTTTTTTCTTATTATGATAAAGAAGATTATTTTCTTGACTACATTACTGAAATTGACGATGCTATTCAAGGATACACGAGAGTTATCGTCGGAGATAAAAAAATCAGTTCAAGTTTAACCTAGATAAATTTTATCCAATTAATCCTATTGAGAATTTAGATGAAATGAGTTTTTTTAGGAGGACAACCTGAATATTTACAACAAGAGAGTGATGATTTTCTAGAAAAATATATTTTCATAGGTCAAATCTTAGGAATGGATCTACCTAAAAAAATTAAATGAAATTTTTTTATCTAACTGAGAACATAGGATATTTTTTTATAGAGCGAGATCTATCTGGTGGATTATTCTTCGTACAAACAACTTAAACAAAACTAAAAAAAGGATTAAATTATGAATGAAAGTATTGAAACAGTGTTAAATAGTTTTCTGATGGAAATGTATAAATGGGAAGACAATGCTAATAAGCATATTGATGCAGGCACAGATATTTCTGATGAGATATTGAAACAAACACTAAAGGAAATATATGATAAATACCTAACAGATAAACCAAGAAAAAAATGGGAAAAGTTAGAATGTATGACTGTTAACTACCCTCCAACATTCAATCCAAATAACGAGAAAAATCATTGAAATAGAAGAAAAAGGTAGCTCTATAACTGTAAAAATGTGCTGTGCTGTACGCTGGAATGGAAGCACAAAGACTTTATAAATTCAAAAAAACAGGGAGGTCTCTGGAAATTAGATAATGTAAAAAGAATTTGATAGTTATGATGGGAAATGGCATTCTATACATATCTAAATTAAAAATAATTAGCAAGACGTAGCCTGAACAAAAAAACTCTCAGTCCTAAGGAGTATTTTATGAAAATCAAAGAATTAATTGAAAAAAATTAGAACAAAAAGTAACCATCAATTTTTGAAAGCAGTATCAAAACCAGGATTTACTTTTTCCTTTGCCACAAGATTTAGAATTCTTTTTATGATAATTATGAATATGCTATTCTCAATATTGATACTTCTTGTGAGATAAGAATTAGTTCACTTTCAGAATTGCAACCAACAAAACCAAATTCTATATCCAACTGATGATGTTATTTGGGAGGAGTTGGCAGATGATATCAGTAATGATTGGTTCATGATTGCATCTTCAAAAAGAGCTAAGTCAATATATCAGTATAGACTTAAACAAAAAAAGATTTGGTTTTTGTTATGATAGTTTTATAGAAACTCATGCTACACCCTGATGAGTCTCCCATTATTACTAAGTCATTTACAGAACTACTGGAGAAATTGGTTTCCAATGAAAAAGAATGGTTTTGGTTACATTCTTCATTTCAAAGCTATGGTGATGCTTATGAAGATGAATGAGTAAGTTGTAGCCCTTATAAAACCCTCGATCACAATGGAGAGTATGTTTGGAGCGCACGTAAGTAGTTTCTAATTTTCAGACAGCCTCGAAGCGGAAACCGGATTCGTTTGTATCTAATACGCAGGCTTGGGTTAATCTATGGGGATTACCAATCGTCAAGGAGTTAAAAGGTAATCCTGCAATGAGGCTTACAAAATCAACTAAGACAAATGCGCAAACAGGCAATGAAATTTGCTAAAAAAATAAATGCTAGTGAGGAAATTTAAATGTCAAAAATTATTTTTTTACTTCTTCTAAAACGTCACATAGTATCGGTTATATTGGAGGAGGAGCTGACCATATTCCTTTAGAATTATGGCCTAAAGTTCCAAATTCTGATGCCTATCAAACGCATCTGTTTACTCTTTATTCTGACTTTTTACCTGAAAATGTATTTCCTCGTAGAAATTATTATATCTCTGTTTTTTTATTTCCATAGAGGAGCATGCACTAGGAGGAGTAAAAGACTCTATTTCATCTAAATATACTGTTAATTGTCAGGATGATTTAATTTTTACTAAATGATGGTTTTAGTTGTGCTGTTCTTTATGAAAGGAACAAGATATCGGCAAGCAAGATTTAGGAAGTATTTCTTTGGAAAGAAAAATTTTTTTGAAAGACTTGATGAAGTTGATAAAGAAGCTGATGCAAAATACAACGAAGATGAACATTTATTCTTTGAAGATAATGGGATGGGATTGGATGTATCCAAAAATTTTTTTGGCAATCCTTATTTTGAACAAGATATAATATATCCTTCTCCTAAGTTTAATTTTTTGCTTGCAATTATTAGAAGAAGATATAGATAAAAAGTTACATATTTTTTTCAGAATGGTATTGGTTATTTTTATTATGACCAAAATGTTAAGAAAAAAACTTCTATCTGGAAGTCAAGCAGGTATTTTCTTTATTCAAAACACTTAATAATTAACACAAAAACCTTCAGTCCTGACGTAGGGTGTGCGCGGTTTCGCCTACCGCAACCATATCATGGTCGATTACAGGCACAAGCCCAACGGCGTGTACGAGATTTACAAGAAAGTTTAAAAAAACGTTTGAGTAAGTCCATATCTGTTGGAGGATGTACTTCTACCAACTTGCCCAAACGATTAGATTAGGAGGATATTATGAAAAAATTACTAGTATGGGGATATGCCCTACAAAGTTTAGATGAGTTAGCGAAAAGAAAAGTGCCTAAGATTTCCTTAGGGGAAGTAGGGATATCAGAGGAATTCAACCCTAAAAAACGCATCCTGATTTTTGACTTTCCATGGAGTTGGTTCGTAAAGGGCAAGAAATTCCTCCAATGCCTGAAAAAGGTTTATGTCTGCTTAAAGAAAGCAAGAGGTGTTACTTTTTGATTTTTCTTCCATATAATGATTTCTTTATCATGTCAGCGCGTTTTTTTGGAATTTATAAAAAAATATGGGTTTGATCATAATTTTGGAATGAGTAAAAGCAATTATTGTCAATACAAAAGGCGAGCTATTGACGAATGAAATCTATTATTTGGTAAGAATAGTTGATTGGGGAAATTGAGGATGAAATTATTTATCCTGATTTAGAAATAGATGAAGAAGGTTTTTCGCTAGAGGCATATACTAATTCAGTTAAGGATGTTTTTGTTGTCTTCCAATTATAATTATTCAAGAGCATTTATGGTGTCAGAAAAATTTAAAAGACAAAAATATTGGAAAAACTTTTTCTTTTGCCTTTTTCTTTATTCTTTGGAAGAGTGGAAGGAATTGAACAATTTAGACAGTTTTTTTGGGATTAATATAAATCAAAAAAAGTGTTGGATGAACTTTTTCCATCCTAACATCTACTCCCTCTCTTGTGGGAGAAGCAATTACTAAATCTACTCGGTGGTCTGGTCGTCAAGCGCATCATAAAAATTCCGGTATAGGTGTTTAATAATTCTCCACTATTACAATGCCTAGAAAAACAGGGATTATTTAAACTTAATGGAAAAGGTAACAGAATTATGTTACCGGAATCTCTATCTAAAAGAGACTACCCGTTCTAAACATAAGGGCTATCATAGAGGATATAACCAAGCAATTATGTAAATAGTAGATAATATTGATAAAAATTCTAAATGTGATAGAGAAAGGCTAGAAAAATTCAATTATTACAATCCAAAATTCATAAGGCACTTAAGTCAGGAAGTATGTCTTTATATAAACCGACAACAAAAACAAGATTGGATTAATTAATTAACATAATAAGGAGTAGCATTATGAATATAATGTTAGAATTTATAAAAAAATAATTTATTAGAAGTATCAGGTAATTTTTCAAAAACAGTCGATGGAAAAATTATTCAAGATATTTCAGTAGCACAAAAGATATGCATATCAGCAGTATGATTTAGAGACTGTTTGGGCGGATTCGCGTGAATCGAACTCACTAATTTTAAAGCTATCTACAGATGAAGATGACAATTTTTGGGATGAATATGCTGTTCCTGCAATTGAAAAAAAATTAAATTCCTTGAACTTAGAGGAGGGATTAAAAGATAGTTTATTTAGTGATGTAGATGCCGATTTATTTAATTGTTATTTAAATAACAAATATAAGAAAAATCATCCTTTTTGGAATATGATAGAAGATGCTTATTTTAAAGGGTTTTGGCCTTGTGGATGGGAAGGTAAATATCCTGAGGGGAAGCTTGTCGTTTTTAAATTAAACTATGCTTAAATAAAAAACATCCTTCAGCAAGAAGACTTGGAGGTTATATAACCTATGACGTGGATTCCTATGGCAGATTGAGCCCCAAGCAAATTAAACAAGCACTAAGTCAAAGTTACAAGTATTTCAAAGAACAAGGAGCACTTTAAAATGAATAAACATGAATTAGAAGCCTTATATACTTTAAATGATCCTGCTACTAGCCAAGCTATAAAAATGTTACCTCCAGAGTGGCATAGTTTATATCCTTCATATCTTCAATTTTTAGAACTAAGCAATGGATTATTTGGAGATGAGATAACCCTTTTGGAGGCCGAGGATATCCAACAAAGGAATATTGACTATGAAGTAAAAAGAATATTTGCCGAATTTTTCTTATGATTGGAGATAATGGTGGAGGGGTTGCCATTCTGATGGATAATAAAAATCAAAATATTTTTGCTGTCGGCATGGGAGTAATGAGTGAAGACTCCTTAGAAAAAATATCATCTTCTTTAGAAGACTTTCTATTAGTAAAAAAAGGAATGTTTAATTATTTAGAAAACTAGTTCTAGCCCGCGCACCTCAAAAACACAGGTTGGGTACCCACAAGCAGCCGTAGCCTGCATAAATTTCCAAATTCACAGGTACTTAAAAAGCCCGCCAAAAAGCCCACTACTACCAAAATGGATGGAAATCTTAGTCAAAAAGAAATAATGGAATGGTACATTATCTTGGTAGTACTACAAAGATAATGTAACCGAACAACATAGGAAATAGTATCATGACAACATTAGAAGATAAGATCTTTACTTTAAAACAGAATCATTTAATCAAAAAAATGAAAGAAATTCAATTTTTTTAAATAATTTAATTTCAGATTCTGAAAAAAAATTATTCCATATCCACTCTCATGTGAAATAATAAATCGTACTTTTTACCCCCTATAGAAATATAGAATTATTAAAAAGAAAATTTTAGTTTATCGATAAAAAAATGAAATATTAAATCACCAGAGGAAAATGATATTGCTTATGTATACTTTTATGGAGGAATAAATGATTCGGCTGAAACACCAATAGAATTATTCCCCTTGTTTATTATCAAAATAAAAAAATATTAACAATTGGCTAGAATTAATAAACAAACCTAATTTTTTTATTGTTTAAAAATTCTTTAGTCATAAAATAGATAAAGTTATCGATATATCTCTACTCGGCAATGAGGAAGATATGTTATCTATTTCTATTGGAGTGAATGCAAATAAATAAACTATTCCAGCAGAAGCACTCCTTTGCTTTGTATAACTTAAAGGCAGGTTATCATGAAAAGAATTATTAGAAAAAAACTAGAAAACTTACCTTCTATCTTAAGTATTGAAGATGAATTATTTTTTTATTGATAGATTACAAACGTTACCTATTGATGAAATTAGTAAAAAAATAAAGAAATATTTAAGAGAATTATCTCAACTATACAAGAGTCTCACCAAGACAACGGGATATTTGAAATAACAGATGAAAAATATTGAGATTTTCTTTGAATTTGTTATCTGGATTAGAAATTTAAAAACTATATAACCTTGATTTTTGAAAAATATATAGATGGGTTAGATACAAATTTTTGATGGTTCACAACAAATTTGATCTTCAACCGAAAATGCCTAGTAAAGTACAAAGCACCTTAACACTAGGTAAAATACTTAATATATAGGAGATAGTTATGAAAAAAATCCGAGCAATTTAAATTATGTGAAGAGTTGCAAATTATTCTAGATAAAGAATTAAAAGCAGGAAATACTTTACTTGAATTGCCATGTTGTACGAACTGGCCTCATGAGGGAAGCATTTTTTGTATCACTAGCAAATAGACTAACTGTTGGTAAGGAAGTTTTAACAGATGATGTTTATTATTCTATTAATGATGATATTCACTATGGCTGGATTGATGAATGTTTTTTTGTAAAATTCATCATGATTTATTAGTCGCAGGCAACTTAATTATAGATAAACATAAATGATTTGTTTTTAAGTAATTGTAGCTTGTTAAGAGTAATTGTATTCGTTAATAACCCGATTCCCACGACTTCTGCCGCGACGGCTATTAGGAACAACTATTATTGAAGGCAAAGCTGCACCTCAAGGTTTGGGTTTTTCTTGGTGGACAAACACAAAAAAATATGAATGACTTAGAAGGGTTAATAAGACAATGAATCAGGAGCAATTTATAAAAAAAGATTAATATAGTTTTAGTCGAAATTGATAAAATGATGAATAATTGTGATGAATATAGTTATACAAATGAACAGCAGTTGATTTCTATAAAAAAATGAACTATATGACATGATTAATTATCTAAATTCAGAAACTATTTTTTTCAACCAAAAAAATGGAAAAAGAATTTTTTTATTGTCTCGGATAGTAATTGATTCTTGGCCATTTAATAATGAGGTGGGTAAACTCCTTGTAGAAATAGAAAAAGATTTCAATTCTTTGATAAGAAAAAAATATAAAAATGTCTAAGTTAAAAAAATTTTGAATGAGACTCCTTTAGACTTTCAAGAAAAAAATTTTTTGATCAATGGGAAGTCAGTTACCTTGATTTGATGGAAGTTAATCAAGGTTCTCCCTTAGTTGGAAGTTTGTCCATTAACGGTCAAGTTATTATGCAAGAACAGGGTTTTGGAGGGCCTTTTGTTGTATTTCAATAGAAAAAAATTTATATTCCAGTTTTCATTAGACGATTTTGGGTTGTTGGATTTAGGCTTGCAGTATTAAATTTAGATGATTTATCAATTGAGTATATTGGAGGTATCGAAGACTTGGTTTTATCTGAAAGAGATAAAAGATAATAGAATTTATTTCTATACAGATATATATAAAAAGCACAGAAAAAGAATTTAACTTTATATGAACAAATATAACTCAAGAATATGCTGTAAACAGCATAACCAAAGGACTTCATGTTAATTAAAAAAATAGGAAATTAAGTATAACAAAGCTCAAACAGATAGATACATGAGTAAGCAATTAACTAGAATTGGTAGTAAGGTTTTTGTAAAAATACGGATCACGTAGTAAATGTGCATAGAAACTGATTGATAACAAAAAAATTTATAAAAAGGAAAATAAAAATGAGTATTTTTAAGTAATTATATAATTCAAGATTTAATCCAGAATGTATCTAAAGGAGTTACAGAGACATTTAAATTTGTATTAGAAAGATATAATTCTAATGAAGTTTTTGCCTATACATTATATATTGATGACTATTGTTCATATCTGGGTTGGGCTGCTAACACTATTTCTCACTACGAAATAGAAAAAGTAAACTACCCAAAAGAAGATCTGCCTTTTTATTAAATGGTATTACCCTCAATTTGCAATAGGGCTTGGAGAAGTTTCTGAAAAATTGATAGTGTATTCAATAATGAGATTCAAAAATATTCTTAATGATACAAATACATTAATATCAGAAGGTAATTTTGAGCAATATCAGGCTGAAGTATATGATTCAATTATAGAAGGATTTAAAAAAAGCAATAGAAAATATAGATAAGAAAAACAAAAGAATGTCATATTTTTTTGTTTCTATTGCAGATAGTGATAATACTGAAATTATGGAAAAATTATTCTGCTGAGCAATTGAATTCATATGATAAATTTCTTACGTTCAAAAAAATAGATTTCAAAAGCAAGCCGTAGCCCTGTATGAAACCTTCAATCTCTATTTTCATTAGACGATTTTTGCGTTGTTGGATTTAGGCTTGCAATATTAAATTTAGATGATTTATCAATTGAGTATATTGGAGGTATCGAAGACTTGGTTTATCTGAAAGAGATAAAAGATAATAGAATTTATTTCTATACAGATATATATAAAAAGCACAGAAAAAGAATTTAACTTTATATGAACAAATATAACTCAAGGCTATGCTGTAAACATCATAGCCAAAGGATTTCCATATTAATTAAATTTAAAGAATTTATTCAAAAAGTATTGGATAAGTATTTTAATTTCTTGGTTTTTTTCATTTGGTTATGGATGGCTTATTATGGGGAAAAACACGATAGTTAAGTTGGTCGTGTTTCCGATTATCTCTTTCTTTCTAGTTATTTTTATTTCATTTGGAATTAGAAAGAAAAAAATATTAAATATCTATCCATAATTCAAATGTTAATTGGGATGTTGCTGGGATTAGCTATACAAATCAAAAGAGAGAATTTTTATGCTCCTTGAAGGATTGATATTCGGAGGAATTTTTGGGATTAACAACATCCTTTTTGGATAAAAAAATAGCTAAACTCGTAGAAAATCTCTCCAAAAAAATATTTTTATGAAGTTTCGAAATAAATTACTTAAAAAAACTGAAAGGAAAGTGCAATGGATAGAGTAAATTTATGGGAGTGGGATAAGAAAACACGTACAATGTTAAGGTTTATTAAAGTGGGGGATATTCTTTGTTTTAAAAATTAATGAACTTGAAGAAAAAAATATGGTTATGGGATTTTTAATTGCTAAATTAGATGGCTGGTTTGCTTGTAAGTTATATGATATACAACATACAAATCCTAATGCTATTACAGCGAAAGAAATAATGGAGGCTAAACAACTAGGAAAAATATTTATATTGGATGTATATAGTACATTGGATAATAAAAAACACATACAAAAGGGCGAATGGAGAATTTTAGGTCATTATGACAATTTTGAACTTACCCCTGATGAAATTAAGAATGTGTTTTTTGAATATGGATCAAGTGGTATGAAAAGAAAAATTGATTTATTAGGGAATGATCAAGAAATTTCAGATAAAGAGGCAGAAGAATATCTACCTTACAGTCCAGTTACAGGAGATGATGCTAAAAGGTGGTATATAAAATACGAATAGCAAGCCGTAGCCCGCATGAAACCTTAGGCCCCGACGTAGGGTGTGTGAGGTATGCACGCACGCGGTTCCTGTTTTTTTCAGACGACTTCACTATCCTCTTTAAGATCGTCTGAAATATTAGTTCTCTAACAATCTTATTACCAGTCATTTACAAAATGTAATTTCTCAAGGAGCATTATAATATTATGGAAATTAAAAAGAGTCCAACGACTATATTATTAAATTTAACAACTATGAATTATTAGTTTTTTTGAATGGCTTGTTAAGTTCGTTGAAAATAATGAAATTATTGATGAAGCTGAGCAAAAAAATATTATATGACTTAGAATGCTTATTAGAATCCACATTAGAAGAACCTTTTATGGAAAATTATAAAGATCTAATACATATAGCTAAAAATCTATTATTAATAATAAGCAAGCTGTAGATTGAGACGAGCCTCAACAAATTGGTTAAAGGCAAAATCTTCAAGAAATCCACTCGGACGACAGGTATACTTATATCTATACCGACCCGGATTCCTACGAGCCTTTAGCGCAAATCCGCGATTGGACAACCGAAGACGGAGAAGGCATCCAACAAGCCCACTACTTCCACTGCAAACCAAATCGGCATCCCGAGAGAGATGACCGATAAGGATGGTAATCTGGTTTGGTACGGCGAATATACCGCTTAGGGTCGTCTGAAAGAGGACGAGTGGGTTTATAAGAACGCCCATCCCAAGAAGTCCTTATAAAAAATTCATCTCAGGGATAACTATAACATCCATCTAATACAAAAATCGCCTTATATTCTTCTTGTTATTGAGGATATTGATACCTTTAAAACTGGAGTTATTAACCTCTTTCATGACTTACTTGATCCTGATAAAAAGTATCTGATTTATCGTGATTTTATCAAAACATATCGCAATATGACTCCGATTGAAATAACTTAGTTCTGTCATCAAACAGAACTTTTTTTCTTGATTAAAATCTATATCTAGTATATAATCAATCTATAACGTATAGATTGGAGATATATCATGGCTATAACTTTATCGAAACAATACAATTTTAAACTGAATGAAGCCACTATGGAACAAGCTCGAAAAATTATCAAGGAAAAAGGAATGACAATGACAGATGCTATTTCTTTATTTGTGGAGCAAATAGTCCTGGAGCAAGATTTGCCTATTAAGACGGCCGAAGATCTACATAGAGAACAGTTGATTGAAGAATTACAAGCCCAATCTGAGCGTGCCTTGAGAGAATACGAGGCAGGCGAAGGAACTTCCCTAGACGATATGAGGGTACGTTATGGCTTATAAAGTGATTGCTTCAAAAGAGGTCGAGGAAGCTATCGACAATATACACGACTATATAGCTACGGTACTTCTATCCCCTCAATCCGCCAAAAATACTGTGGCTAAAATCTTAGACAGCTTAAAAAGTTTAGAGATTTTTCCTGAAGCAGGCTTTGACGCTGATGAGAAAATCGGAGTAAAGATTAACAGCAAGTATCCCTCACGAGGAAAAATTATAGACCAATATGTTTTGCTTTACTTCATTGACCAAAAACGAAACACTGTTTTTTTATCTCACCTATTCCACACTAAAAGTGACTACGTCACTTTGTTACAAAAAGACAATAAAAAGGCCAAATACTTGAGACAACTTTCTTAAGTTTATAAGCTCCGAAACCTTAATTTTTGGTACCGTCTTGGTTTAACAATACGGTATATATATAATATTTTACAACTATATACCCTTTAGAAACGTGATTTAATAAAAGCTTTAAACACTATAGAGTCTATCTTTGTAAAATACGGTTTAAAAATTGGAGCAGGTAAAATGAAAAAGTTACTGATTGGAATGATTGGAACTATTTTTGCTTTTTGACAGGAGCTTTAAAAAAATGTCACAACAACTTACAAAAAAATACTCAATATAATGATTTGACTGTTAGATACTATTTAGGAATGACTTTTTCCTAAGTATAACCATCCTGCAAAATTGTATGATGAAATCAATTTAGATAAGGTAGACAATATCCGAAAAAAAGCAAAAGAGACTATATCTTATTATATTGGGTTTTTATAAAGATGGAAAAATTAATTAAATTTGAGAAATATATTAATAATAATAAAGTAATGGATTTTTGCTTATGAATATGATGAGATGGGAAATCTAATCAAAATTTATAAAAAAATAACATTGAGGTAGGAAAACCGCTCCAAAAAGAGAATTTAGAAGAAAAAAACTGGTGCTTGTTAAATTGTTAAAGGAGGTTGTTATGCTTAGTTTTTTTATGATTGCGATAAAAATTTATCTGAAAAATGATTTCAATGAGGTTGAAAAAAAATTAGAAGTATCTTTTCCAGCTTCATTCAAGTCACATTACTTCAAATGGAATGGAGGTACTCCCACTCTTTCTTGTTTTTGTCAATGATAATATCGATTTTTGACTATATTGAAATTCGCGACTTCATTCCAATGAAATATTCTAAGCAGTTTGAGGATGATCCAGATTTTTACATTGGAAGGAAGAACAATAAATGAATGGGAACTTAATGAGTTACCTAAAAAAATCTGATTCCTTTTTGCTTTTTGATTGGGGAGGAATTACCTCTGTTTAGAAAAAAATAGTTGGCAGATTATTTATTATGTAAAGGGATGTATGGAGTGAAAATATATCAAGAGAAGCTAATTTTAAAAATTCAATTATTATTGCGAAATCATTTGAGGAGTTTTTAAATTGTTTAGAAGAAAATACTGATGATTGATAAGCTAACGTAGCGTTGTGTATATATAGCAGGTGTAGCAAGCCATAGCTCGCATGAAGCCTTCAAGCTCGAAGTAGGATGTGTGTAGCAAGTCGTAGCCCACTACTCCCACTGTGACCAAATTGGCATCCCTAGTGATATGACACATAAAGACGGTAATCTCTTATGGTACGGCGAATACTCCGCATGGGGTCGTCTGAAAAAGGATGAACGGGTTTACAAGAACACTCACCCACCCTTCCGATTTCAAAACCAGTACGCCGACCGTGAAACGGGGCTGCATTACAACTTGTTGCGTTATTACGAACTCGAGGCCGGGCGGCTTGTGAATCTGGATCCGATTGGGCTGTTGGGTGGGGGTAATCCTTATGAATTTTTCGCCCAATATAAATAGTTGGTTTTGATCCTTTAGGATTAAGTCCTAGAAATTTACCAGGAATTGCATCAGGAAGTGGTAATTTAATTGGAAAAAAATGGTTGAAGGGTACACATGGAAATTTCCATAAAGAGGTACTAGATACTAGACCTGAAATACCATTTTGGAAGGAGGATAGCATTATGTTGGATAGATTATATTTAATCAAACTGATTGATCAGTTAAGAAATTTTGAAGGTTCAGAAGAGGATGAAGATGTATTTCTTGAAAAATTAGAAAATTTGGTCACAGATCCAAATATATCAGATTATATATATTGGACAAACATGAGCTCCGAGGAAATAGCTGATAAAGTACTTAGTTACAAACCTATTATCCTCCCTGATTTAAGCAATTCTTAGTCTACATGAAATTTTCAGTTTTAATGTAACGTATATGTGGAATACATACATGTACTATGCGTAATAAACAACCTAAGAAGAAATGTTGATTATTTGACAAATTATAACTGAAAGGAGTAATGAAAATGAAAATTAAGAGTTTAGTTGAGAAAATGGGTGGAGTTCAAAGGTTTACATTTGAACCACTGATTCCTACATCTAGAAAATTAATGTCCAAATTTTTAGATATTACTAAAGAAGAGTTTTCAGATTATTTGGATTATCTTGAATTATTTGGTGGAGAGACAGGATTTATAAAAGAATTTAAGTTAACCCCATATAGTGATTTGCCTGAATATTGTTATCCTGATGACGATATTCCTGTAGGTGGTAATATCGAATGGAGTGGTGGTGATTTAGGTTTTTTTTATGGTGAAAATATAAACTACCAAAAAAACTCCCAAATTAGTGAAAGGCTTGAAAAATACAAAAATAGAATACCAGATAATTTTCTACCAATATCAAGTAATGAATTTGGTGATTTGATTTGTCTATGTACTCAAGGAGAAAGAATTAGGCAAATTTTCTATTGGGATCATGAAAATGAATGGGATGAAGAAGATTATTTTGATGAATTTGGTTTACAAATGCCTGAAGAAGTAAAATTCCAAAATATCTATTTAATTGGTAAAAATCTATATGATTGCTTTTAGCAGAATGATTCCAGTTTAATAATTAAAACAAGCTGTAGCTCCACACAAACCTTCAGTTCTGATGTTATGTGTGCGTGGAATTGTATGCACACGGTTTCCGCTTTTCAGACGATCTTACAGATTCTTGAGGGTGCAGTTTTTCAAAAGATGTAGATGGTAACAAATCTAAAAATGGAAAATTAAAAGGTTGTTAATCTAAGAAGGATAAATTATGTATTTAGAACAAGTAAATTATGAATTGAACAAAAAAATCAATGATTTTGTATGTAACTCAAATGACGTGCCCACACCAGAAGAAAGAATTGATATTCTAAAGCATGCATGGGAACTTTTACCCAAACCAGCAACTCAATTTGTTGAACCTACTTCAGCAATCGCCTGTGGTATTTCCGAAAATTACAAAAATTTAGGTGATTATCAAAAAGCCCTTGAGTGGATGTTAATTGCACTTGAGGCACGAAAAGATGAACCTGCAGCAGGTGTGTTTATATGGACAGGAATCGTTTATTACGAACTAGGTGATATGGAAAATGCCTATAAATATTTTGACCTAACTTATAATGAGCTACGTTACACACCTTTCTCTATGGAAGACAAAAAATATTGGCAATTTTATAAGCAACGTAAAGAAGAATTAAATCCTAAGAAAAAAACAAAAAAAGTAAGATTCGATATTTTTAAGACAACCTTCATCTTATTTTGTCAAAAATTTGCGTACGAAAAGGGGTTTCATGTCATACTGCTGCCTTTGAAATAGAATAAAAAGGCGTATATAAATCATGTAGGAAGGATGATTTCGGAAACTAAACGGCAGGGATTAATTTCTAGGAAACAGACAGCAAGACTGCGTAGAATTATTGGTAAATGTTCCTAATTTTATTAATGTAAATATATTAGAAAAGGGTTAAGTTAATATGACATACTTGATTAAGCCATATGAATCAATTGGTGATTTTTGTATTTGGTACTTCTCTTGAGGAAGTACAAGAAAAAAATATGGAAGACCAGTAAGAATGGTTGAAGATAATATTATGAATAATAAGGTGGAATATAGAAATGCTTGTGAGTTAGTTTATGAAAACGATAAACTGGTTTATGGATATTGCTTAAAAAGATTCTAATCCCATATTAGGAGATATTGATATATTTAAAAAAATTCAATTGAAGACCTTAAAGCCATCGATTCAGAATTTATTGAAGGAAAAAAATATATTCTTTTTAAGAACCTCGGAATTTGCATAGGAGGTATGACAGGGAAAAAAATTCCTGAAGGCAAGTTATTAATTGCATTCGATAAAAATCACTTTGATTTTTTGAATGTTTTTATCGAGGTGTAATCGAACCGTAGCCAATGAAACTTCCAATTACGATGTCAAGTAAGTCGTAGCCTGCACACAACCTCCAATCCTGACGCGTTGCGTGTGCGGTACGCACGTACGCGGTTTCGCCTGTCTAAACCACATCAACGAAGAGGAAGAAAGTCGCCAGCAAACCCACTACTTCTACTTCGACCATATTGGTATCCCAAGAGAGATGACCGATAAGGACGGCAATCTGTTGTGGTACGGCGAATACACCGCCTGGGGCCGTCTGAAAAAGGACGAGCAGGTTTACAAGAATGCGCACCAGCCGTTCAGACTTCAAAAACAGTATTATGATTCTGAAACAGGACTCTACTATAACTATTTCCGCTATTACGATTCAGACACAGGACGTTTTTGTAAGCCAAGACGTGATAGGTTTGGTAGGAGGAGATATTTGGAAAATTGGGGAAACAAAAAAATATTGTAAAAGATGTTCAGCATCGGTATTCTCAAAAAAATGGTTAGATAGAAATAATTTAAAAATATATAAGAGTTATGAAGGGTCCTAAGAAGGCTATGCAAAAGTTGGGAAAGGTTGAAAATTATTAAATATATTAAGAGAAGGGGTAAATTACCAGCGGGAAATAAATGTAAGCATTAGTTTTATTTTGTTTTTTTAAGATAAGGAGATGAATATGGAAATACGAACTACGAGTGACTCTCCAAAAATGGAGTAAAAGTTAGTATATTAGATAGCGAAATAGAGAATGGCTTACAGCCTATTCTGAAAAAAATATACTGAATTTCCTTTTTGATTTAGTGTTATGTTTCAGGTGTTTAGAAAAAGATAGCGGCTGGAAATCTAAATCTCGATATTCAAAAGAAGATAATTATAATGCCCTTGGATTTGACATTGTTGTTTATGAAGAAGATTTTATACCCATTAAAAAAAGATATAGATGCACAAAGAAAGATACTAGGTAAGGAGTTTTATCGATATTTTTTTGAAACCATGAAGAAAAAAAGAAAGACAATTTCCTATACTTAAAAAAATTAACCCTAATTTCTTATATGATGTTGAAAAAAATGGTTATTGGAAAAATAAATGGATAGATACTATTAGTGAATCATAGCAAGCCGTAGCCCGGACAAAACCTTCAGTCCTGACGTAGGGTGTGTGCGGTAAGCACGCACGCAGTTTCTGTTTTTTTCAGACGGCCTTTGTTGCACCGTACTTAGGACTTAAAGAACTTTACTACTTAACAGCTGCTAAAGATGGTTTCTATCCTGTAATGGAATGGGGTAAGCGTAAGCCTGTAGGTAAGGTTTGGTTGAAAAAGGAGATATTTGGAAAAATTGGAGAAACACGGAATGTTAAGAATGGGATTCAAAGACGATATTCTCAAGCATGGCTGCGAAGAAATGACTTGATATATAAAAGAGTGATGAAGGGACCCAAAAATTAAGATGAGAATATGGGAGCGTCTAAAAATTCTTAAATATATTGAACGAAGAGGAAAAATTACCTCCTGGTAATAAATGTAAACATTAATGAAAAGGAAAGAATATGTTATTTGCAACTTGTGATTATCCATCATGGACAAAAAGTAGATAAAATTTGTGATGAATTTTTATGGAGTAGAACCAATTATTAAAAAAATATCCTATACCATTTTTCTATTGGGTTTTGCTTTAGATGCTTGGAGAAAGATAGCGGTTGGAAATCAAAGTCTAGATTTTTCTAAAAAGGATAATGATTTAGGATTTGATATTGTCGTATATGAGGAGGATTTTTATTTCTATTAAGAAAGATATTAATGCTCATTATTGGGACTGAATTCAAAGATTACTTTTTGATATAATGAAAAAAATATGAAAATAAGTTCCCAGAATTAAAGGAAATTAATCCTAAGTTTCTATTAGAAATAGAAAAATGGCTCATCGAAAAATCAGTGGATTGAACCTATTGAACAAGCGTAGGTTAGTTTGAAGCCAACCAAAGTTTAAGGTCGTCTGAAAAAGGATGATCGTATCTATCAGAACGTACATCAGCCATTCAGACTGCAGAACCATTATTGCGACTGTGAAACGGATCTACATTACAACTTCTTCAGGTGCTATGAGCCTGATGCGGGTCGGTTTGTGAAGCAGGATCCTATCTTACTATTAGGGTGGGAGCAATTTGTATAGTTTTACTTCTAATACAAATACATGGTGGAATCTCACTCCTATGAAATGCTCTCATACTGGAGCTATATACGGTACTGGGGCTGTCCTACGAAAAATATTTGCCATATAGCACCCCTCAACAGGAATAATTAACTAGATTGTTCCTAGATAATAGATATAAAAAAATTGAATGAAGGATATTAATCTATGGATAATTTCAAAAAAATTCTTGTAGATATACAAGATTTAATCAAATCTAGTAATGGAAACTTAATTAATTATGGAAAATCAAATTTTATTTTTTAAAAAAAGATATGATATTTCTTTAGATGAGATAAATGATTTTGAAAAAAAATATAAAGTCACATTCCCTAGAATATATAGAGAATTTCTTCTAACAGTAGGATCTTGTACTTTGTTTCAAGATGAGTTACTACCTGGATTCGATTTTTTTAGCTCCTAACGAGCTTTTATGATTGGTCACAACAAGTTTTTTTGAAGGAACTGATTGTAATTTATTCCCTAATATCTTAATTACTATTTCCATTCCAAGAACTGGCGATCAAGCTGGTTTCCTTCTTACAAAAAGAAAATGAAAATTTTTGGTGTTTTCCTGATATTCCTCCTGAAGAGTGGAAAGAGGAGACTGAATTTGAAAAAAATTTGAAGACTGGCTAGAAAATTTGATGAAAGAAAAAAACTAGAGGAAATTTAAAAAATTTCGAGCAACCCGCATGACATTCGGTACATGATAATCAAGATAGGAGTAAAAAATGAGCAAAAAACCCACCGCCGCCATGAAACGCGCCCTTAACGACATAATTGAAAAATATTACCGTTACCAATGACGAGGACTACCAACACAAACACGGCTATCTGGACGAATACATCCGCCAAGGCATTACCCTGTTCACTGACAGCTGGTATGACGACTTTTTGGAGACGGACTGTGAAGTCAGCTACACCGCCACCGAAGTCATCTATGATTTGCATCTTGAATTGTGCATCCCGCTTGCCGAATTCCTGCAAGCCCCGAGCGAAAGCCTGTTCCGCGCCATGATGGCAAAAGCCTATTTCCTCACCATGGGCTATGTGCGCCACCACCTCACCGGCAAACCGCGCGATACCGGAGTCAGCGTCAGAGACAGCCAATTCGCCTTCCTCGCCTCTCTCTTTTTCAGCCACGACGAACAAGCCCTCAACTTCGCCGCCCTGCAAACCATCATTGCCAACCCAGACGAATGCATCCGACCGCAGGAAACCGATGCCGCCCGCACCCTCATCCCCCTGTCGTTCCGCCTCGCCCAAGACCATCTTGGCCTGCCGATTGACCAAACGAAGGCAGATTTGTTCGCCTTCTCCGAACTCTACCAAACTGCCTACGCAGGCTTTGACAGCAGCGACGCCGAACAGGTGAAACAGATTTTCAACGACCTCGCCGACTATCACATTCAGCAAAGCCTCACCGACAAAAACCGCTACCCCGAATTTGAATACCCGCTGGAACAATGGATGCCATGGGAAATCCTCGCCCTGCTGTGCGTGCGTACGCAAAAAGGCTTGGACAACAGTATGATTAGCCACCCGCTGATTACTCCGTTTCTACCCTTTGTCGGCTTAGAACCGGGCGGCTTTTTCGACGACGCGCAAAAAAACCTGCGCCGCGCCGTGTTCAAAGAATTTGGTTACCAACCTGTTGTTGATTTATAAATATCTCTGGCAACAAGCGTGCGTTGGGTGGCTAAACTCAACCCAAAGTAGCCTGAAATCCTTGTTTCCCTGTTTTCAGCAAGCCGTAGCCCGCACAAAAACTTTCAGTCTTGACGTAGGGTGTGTGCGGTACACACGCACGCGGTTTCTGTTTTTCAGACAACCTCTGTCAAATCGCTTAACCCGAAGGTGACGCACAGCCTCACTTCCGTCACCTTCAGATGAATTATTTGAAATTATTCGATTACCTTAGGAGATTATCATGGATATAACACTATTTAATTTTTCGGACATTTTGGGAAGCAAATGCTGATGAAGATTATCGTGAAGATACTATCAGAATGTCTATTGCACTTATGAAATTTCTCAAAAAAACAATAACTTACTTGTTGATATTGACCCATTTAATGAGGATGACTCTATCAAAGAAGATTTGATCATCCGAAAATCCAATGTAACCGATGAAGGATTTCAATTATTTGTTAAACCAGTAAATAATTGGTGGAATGCTTTGGATAGGGGGACTCCTCCCGAGAAAGTTACTATTTTTGGAGAATGGGTTGAAAAAAATTCGTGCTGCGAAAAAAAGTAATTTTATATTTTCAGACAGTCTCAATATATCTTTTGAGGCCGTCTGAACTATTTGTTCGTTAAAAATCTCATTACCATTAGCAATGGCATTTGATGAATTTTGTAAGCAAACAGGTTATGAAAAAAATCTCTTCCGGTTATTGACGAATGGTTACAAAACAGTAATCCAAATGTTAGAAGAGCTGTTACAGAAGGTTTGAGAATATGGACGAGTAGACCATATTTCAAAGAGAATCCATATGAAGCGGTTAGACATATTGCAGCATTAAAAGAAGATTCCAGTGAATATGTTAGAAAAATCAGTTGATAATGCTTTGAGGGACATTAGCAAAAAAATTTCCAGAGTTAATTAAATAAGAACTTGATGGTTGGGACGTTAAGAGTAAAGTGATTGCACAAGTATACAAGTTAGCAAGTAAATTTATTAAGTGATAATTATCAGCTATAAAGTTGGAAAAAAATGGGAACTATAGAATAGTTTCATTCTAAAGTTTAATTTTAAAACAACAACTCAGTCACTTTCATTCTATAATATAGAAGTTTGCTAGCACCACAAGTTGTTGGTAGAGCTATGAAAGACCAGATTATATTTGATATCATTGGCTTGACTATCTACTTGACTATCAAAAAAAGAGGTTCCCCCAAGCTGAGTCAACATTTTATGATGATTTGAATGCTTTTATACCAAGCAGGCTACATTCCTTGCGGTTATACCAAGGGGTACTATAAGGTTTTATAATTTGAAGATAAATTTATGGAAGTTCAGGCTAGTATGATTTCGCTAGCAATGGAATATGTCCAAAAATCAAGCAGAAAAAAAGTATATATTTATTGTATTTCTGAAGAAGCATTACTTTCTTTTGATGTTTTTTTATAAAATTAATGGAATTTTGACAAAAAAATGTATGTAGTGAATGAAATTATTAATAGAAAAAGTAGACACGTCAAAAAAATATGATCGTAGCAGTACAACGCTTTGGTCTTGAAGATATACAAAAAAATGCTTGATATTTGCCAAGAATACAATCGTGAACACCCAACTGAAATATGGTTGATTTATGATTCACAGAAAAAAACAGCCTTGACAGTCGCTATAGCTATGAAGGACGTTATGAGAAGGATGAAGAGTTGCTTCCACGACTAGAATTTGAAAAATGGTTTGAGGAAGTGAAAGGTGAGCAACTGTAGGAGACAAGATGATGACAGAACAATTACAAAATACCTATCTATATGTTCACTTAACTTATTAAATTAGGAGTATATATGTTAAAAAGATTTTACAAGAGTGGCGGTCATGCCTCAAGAAGTAATTAAAAAGTACAAAGACCAAGTCCCAGAAGAGCTAGTTCAAATCTGGGAAGAATGCGGTTTGGGGACTTTTTAGACAGTTATCTGAAGATCATTAATCCAGATGAGTATCTTGAACTGGTTCAGGAAACTTACTTCAGAGGGGTACTTCCATTCCAATTTTTGTGACAGCTTTTTGGGGATGTTATAACTTGGGAGAAGAACGAATTTTTTGGGGATTATTAAATATAAAGAAGGTACATTTGATATTTTTTTAGAAAAATTTATCACTTTTTATCAAGTTTTTACCTGATAAAAGTTTTACAGATGATTATTTTTGACTTACCGCTTTATCATGAGGCAATTGAAAAATATGGTTCGCTTGATTATACACAGTGTTTTTGGATTTGTACCACTTTTTGGTTTTAGGTGGATTTAAAGATGTGAATCATCTAGATAAGGTAAAAATGTATGAACATATTTTTAATTACTCAATTCACTGGATCTATAGGAGATTAAAAGTAGTCATACTCTTGATAATCTAATCAAAAATGAAGAACCTTGTGTAATACCTAATTCAATTTCAGTGCAATCGGATAACGTTAAATGTTTGTGTTTTGTGTTTTTTTGTCTCATACTAACTTCTAGTTTTGATACTTAACTAGAAGTTACTCTGAAACTTTACGCTTATAAAAAAATAAATATTTTTTTCAAAAAGGTATTGCAAAACATTAAGGTCTAGTGTACTATATATGAGTACGTTATTTTAATAACAGCTGGAGGGGTAGCGAAGTGGCTAAACGCGGCGGACTGTAAATCCGCTCCTTAGGGTTCGGCAGTTCGAATCTGCCCCCTCCACCATTGGGGTATAGCCAAGCGGTAAGGCAACGGACTTTGACTCCGTCATTCGTTGGTTCGAATCCAGCTACCCCAGTAGGATAGACAGCTTTGGCTGTCTTTTTTTATTTCCTAAATTTTTATTAAATTTTTCTCAGATACTCTTGATTTAAAAATACCTAGTCAGTGATGATGGTCGTAAAGGTGGGAGTTAGAGAAAGGAGCAAAAGGTGATGAAAAAGTTTAGTACCTATTATTGGAAGTTTATAATGGGAATGATAGTACTAACGAGTGTAATAACAGTATTTGTAATGAACCAAGGAAGTTCACTATTAGCTAAAGATGGTGAAGTGGTTTTTATTTGTTTCGTTAATGGTTTTACTAATTATGTTTGCGGAACAGTGGAATGAAAAAAACATGGAAAGATTCGCCTTTATTTGTATTAGGAGAAATGATGTTTGCGCTTATGCTTACACCAATCTTTTTGTGTCCTATCGTTATGTAACCTCTGTATTAAGTTTAAGCTGGCTCTTGCATTTGTCTAGACCAGCAAATGCTCTATTGTGGGTGATTGGTATGCTACAAATTATATTAGTATTTATGAATCCCATTATTGCCGTATTAAAAAGCGATTCAATTTGTAAAAGTACCTTATAAAAAAAGAATATGATTTAATAAGTATCTCAGGATGAAAGTTTTTTTCTTATCATTCTGAGATTTTTTGTAGAAATGTAAAGTTGAGGGGAAATATTTGAATCATTTTAGTAAAAAGTAACAATTTGTGAAAAAAATGAGTTAAAAGACTAGGATTTTTCATTGAAAACGGTTTATAATTGCCGTATAAAGAAGAATTATATCAGTGTTTTAGAGAGGAGGGACAAGCATGAATGGGGTAGAGTTAGTTTGTTTTAAAAATGATCAGTGCTTTAGGGGCAGCACGATCTGCATTTATGGAAGCAATAGTTGCAGCAAAAAAAGGAAATTTTTGAAGAAGCTAGTTCGTTAATTGAAGAAGGTCATCAGCAAAGATTAAAAGGTCACGAAATTCATTTTGAATTATTACAAAAAAAGATAGTTCAGGGAATACAGTACCTTTTTTTCTTTGTTATTATTACATGCTGAAGATCAATTAATGAGTACAGAGTTATTACAAGTAACAAGTGAAGAGATTTTTAGCTTTATATTTACGATTAGAAAAAAAATTGAAAGAGCGTAAGAACAAAACAAAAATAACTGGGGGTACAGATATGAAACGTGTTTTATTTATTTTGTAATGCAGGAATGTCTACAAGTTTAGTGGCAAGTAAGATGCAAGAAGTTGCGAATCAACATCAATTGCCAATTGAAGTCAAAGCATTTCCTGATGTTCAGCTAGATTCTGTAGTTCAAGAATTTCATCCTGATGTCATTCTGTTAGGGCCTCAAGTGAAATTCAAATTTAATGCTACTCGTGATAAATATGAACCTACTGGTATTCCTGTAGAAGTGATTAATTTGGAAGATTATGGGAATGTTAATGGGGAACGTATTTTGAAACGCGCGATTCAACTCATCAAAAAAATAAAAAAATAGGAGGAATTGTTATGTTTGCTTCGTTAGAAAAAAATAATGGGAAGTTCCGCGGAAAAAAATTAGGCAATAATAAAGTCTTAATTGCGATTCGTGATGGTTTCTTAGTATCCACACCATTAATTATTGTGGCTTCTATTTTTTCTTGTAATTGCGAACTTTCCAATACCAGGTTATGTTGATTTCTTAGCTCAATTTTTGGTCAAGGTTGGCCAAGTAAAATGGATGCTATCATTGATTCAACATTTAGTGTTTTAGGATTATTAGGAGCTGTAGGGATTGGTTACGCTTATGCTCGTCAATTAGAAAGCGATCCAATTGCGGGTGGAGCCGTTGCTCTTGTATGTTTCCTTATTATTACACCAAAAGTTCATACTGATTTTGTAAATGCAGCGAATGGTAAAGCTTTTTAATGGATTTGCATTAGCACATTTAGGGTCAGCAGGAATGTTTTTGGCCATGATAACAGCTATTATTTCTGTAAAAATTTTTGTAACGATTAAAAAAACAAAGGCTGGGTTATTAAAATGCCTGACGGTGTTCCGCCAGCTGTTACTCAATCCTTTGCAGCATTAATTCCAAGTGCATTTGCAATGTTCTTCTTCTTTGTAGTGTATTTAGTATTCTCAGCAACAGATTATCAATACGCTCATAACTTTATTTATAAAATTTTACAAGCACCATTAATGGGGTTCGGACAAAGCTTGATTTTTGAACCAATTTATCAGTTCTTATCTACTTTATTCTGGTTCTTTGGTATTAATGGGCCTGCTGTAACGAATACGGTATTTAATCCAATTCATTTAGCTTTAACAGCTGAAAACTTAGAAGCCTTTAAACAAGGAGCAACACTTCCTAATATCTTTACAGGTCCATTCGGAGATTTCTTTGGAAACTTTGGTGGTGGCGGTAGTACATTGTCACTTGTTTTTCTTAATGGTATTCTTCGGAAAATCAGAACGTATGAAAAAAATTAGGACGTTTAGCCATTATTCCTAGTATTTTTGGGATTAACGAAATGATTATTTTTGGATTACCAGTTGTATTAAATCCATTAATTGTTATTCCATTTATTTTAACACCATTAGTAAATACTATTTTTTATCCACTATTGCTACATTAATTGGTTTAATTCCATATACTACAGGAGCAGCACTTCCTTGGACAACTCCATTCTTCTTCTCTGGTTGGTTAGCCACAGGAAGTATCGTAGCAGGTTTATTCCAAATTGTATTAATTATTATCGGAATGTGTATTTACTATCCATTCTTTAGAGTGATTGATAAACAATATCTTCATGAAGAACATCAAGCTGCTAATTCATTAAGCGATGAATTAGATGAATTGTCATTAGATGATTTAAGTTTTGATGATTTATAAAAAGTAATAAACGAGTAGAAAAAGTTGAACGTGCGGAGGTGGGAAGACAACAGAAATGAATCAATTTCTGTCGTTATTCCCACTTTTTTTGAAGGGAGAATGTATATGCGAGTGATATTATTTTTTTGAATCAAATACAAGCGGGTTATGGTGGAAAGGAAAGAGCAGATACTCCTCTTGGGTTAGAAAAAGGAGGAATTGGCTCCTACTTAATGTATAAAAGATTACTTTTTAAAAAGAAAATTTACAAGTATTAGCGACTGTCTATTGTGGTCCAGATTATTTTGCGAATCATAAGGAAGAAGTGCTTCATAAAATTCATAATTTGATTTTGAAAAACAAAAGCAGAAGTGTTATTTGCGGGCCCATGCTTTAATGATGAAAGTTATACAGAAATGGCAGCAAATGTAGCTTCTTTTATTGAACATCAAACAGATTGTAAAACGTATGTAGCTTGTTCGAAAGAAAATGAAGAGATCATTCAACAATTCAAGGAACATACGACAATGATTGAAATGCCTAAAAAGGTGCAGTTGGTTTGAATGAAGCGTTGAAAGACATTGCACTTATTATTGCGCATGATCAACAAGATTCAAATCGGATTTATCGTTAGAAAGGAAGCGAGTGAAGTGGAGTTAAGTACCTTATGTAGTCTACCTGGAGTTTCTGGAGACGAGTATGAAGTCCATCAATATTTGTCTAGGGAATATCAACAATTGAATTTAGACTTGAAAAAAGATAAATTAGGTTCGATTTTTGGAGAGAGACAAGTAGAGAATAATCCTTTTTAAAGTGATGATTAGTTCCAATATTGATGAATGTGGAGGAATGATTGACGATATTCATGAGAGTGGATTATTGTCTTTTGTGACCATTGGAGATGTTTTTACCAAAAGATTTTCTTCATCAACGAGTTTGTCTGTTAACACGACATCATCAACGAGTCTATGGCTATGTCCTACAAAAACAAGAGAAATTTTTGGATTCATATAGGAGCTAAATCTCAGCAAGAAGTGGAAGAGTTTGGAGTTCAAGTAGGAGATACTTTTGTCTTAGAAATTCCAGTTATTGAAACGGAACAAATGATTTTAAGTAAAAATATATCTAATCGAGCGGGAGTTTATGCTGCCTATCAGTTGATGGAAACAATGTCCTCTCTACCTTATACACTTAGCATTGGAGGAATTGCTCAATCGATTGTGGGATATAGAGGAGCTATTACTGCTACAAATACGATATTACCTGATGTATCGATTGTATTAGATGTAACACCAGTTAGAGATTATGCAGAACAAACAGTTTATATTCGCTATTTTGATAAGACATTATTACCCAATGTTTCGTTAGTGAAAGAAATCAAAAACAGTTGCTCAAAGTTTAGGATACGAAGTGAAGGCAAATGTCCAAGAAAAAAGGGACGGATGGATCATTTATTCATAAATCTCTAGCAGGAACCCCCTACGGTTGTTGTTGTGATTCCGTTAAAAGAAGAAGGAGAATTTATCCAATTATTGAATAAGGACGATTTGAAACCCTGTCATTCATACGCTTCAAGTATTTTTAGAAAATTTAACTCTCCAAAAAGCTCAGCAACTTGCTTTTCCAAGAAAGTTGGTGAAGCGATGTTAGAAAAATCATCAAATAGAATTATTAAAGATATTGAGTAATCTTGTAGGTGTGTCAGGACATGAAGAGCAAATTTTACAATTTTGTGTCAGAACAACTTCCTTTTGTACGAAAGAACAAGATAAATTAGGCTCAGGATTATTTTTCGTTAGGAGAGGAGACCTTTCCATTATGTTTGCCACTCATATGGATGAAGTGGGATTTGTTGTTTCTTCGATTAATGAGAGAGGATATGTATCGATTCAACCTGTTGGAAATATGTGAGCGCATACGTTATTACAACAATTAGTGACCATTACAACGAGTGATGGTCGACAATGGACAGGAATTATTGGGGGACCTCAAACGCATGCGATTTCTCCAGAAGCTCGTAAAAAGTTGTTGCCATGGAAGAGTTATTTATCGATTTGGGTGTTGATAGTCGGGAGTCTATTCAAGAAATGGGCATTGAAGTAGGAGATATCGTGAGTTTAGTGAGTACTTGCCAAACGATTGGTTTGAATCAGGAATATATGATTGGGAAAGCTCTCGATAATCGAGTGAGTGTTTCGTTAGAATTTGGCTTATGCAAGCTTTTAGAGCATCAACATATATCTAAAAAGAGTGACATTAGCAACAACGATCCAAGAAGAAGTTGGATTAAAGGGGTGCACGAACGACGGCTTTTCCAAGAAAAACCTTTAGTGGCTTTTTGCGGTTGATACAACATTAGCAGGAGATACTCCAGCCAACCAAAATCATACGAAACTAGGAAAAAGGTGTCTCGCTTACTGCCATTGATAATATGACAGTGACGAATCGTGGTTTGCTTATTTATTTGGAAAATCTTTGTAAGAAACATCAAATTCCTTATCAAATTGGTTGTTTTTACAAAGGGTGGAACAGATGCTGGCAATATTTATAAGTCTGAAACGGGAATTTTAGCGACAACTTTATCAATTCCAATTCGTTATATGCATACGCATCAAAGTATTGTGCATTTAGGGAGATGTTGAAGCAACGCTTCGATTAATGTGTGCGATTTGCGAAGATTTAACGATGGAAAAAAATACCATCAAATATTAGAATACAATTATCAATACGGAATGGAGGAGTGACTATGTGGGGAATGATTGCCACTTGGAGAATGGCGCTAGAAGGAGTTCAAGAGGCTGTGCAGTCATTAAAACAACAGGCATCTTCTGGAGATGCAATTGAATTAGCGATTAAAGCAGTTGAAGATTTTCCCTATTATAAATCAGTCGGTTATGGGGACTTCCTAATGAAGTGATGGAAGTGGAATTAGATGCAGCCTATATGGATGGAACAACTCTTGATTTTGGGGCGGTATGTGCCATTCAAGATGTGGCGAATCCCATTTCAGTGGCTCGTCAATTGAGCTTACAATCGGTGAATAATGTATTAGTTGGAATCGGTGCTCAATCTTATGCACAAAAAGCAGGGATTTGAACGGAAAAAATATGTTAACCGATCGCGCGAAAATTCATTATCATAATCGTGTTAAAGACTTACAAACGGAATCTTTAGTACCTTATGCAGGTCATGATACCGTTGGAATGGTTAGCTTAGATACAACCGGGAAAATGGTTGCCGGAACATCTACAAGTGGACTGTTTATGAAAAAAGAGGACGTGTAGGAGATTCTCCATTTATTGGTTCTGGCTTATATGTGGATAGCACAGTTGGTGGGGCAACTGCTACAGGTTTAGGGGAAGATTTGATGAAGGGAATTATTTCCTACGAAATTGTTCGATTAATGGAACAAGGAATACATCCTCAAGAAGCGTGTGAAACAGCAGTGAAGAATTTATCTAAAATTAATCCAACGAAGAGGAAATGCTGGGGATTTATCAGTTGTAGCGATGAACAACAAAGGAGAATGGGGAGTAGCGACCAATATTGCCAATTTCTCTTTTGTAGTAGCAACAGAAAAAGAATCCTTAACGGTTTACCGAGTACATCCACAAGAAGATGGCACAATGATTCATGAAAAAGCCACTCAAGAATGGTTGGATGAGTATTTAAGAGAACGGATGAAACCACTCGAGGTGAAGTAAATGGGAATAAGAGAGGATTTAGTCAAAGCGTTGGAAGACATTCAACCTGAATTGCATAAAGCTATCGAGCGATTAGTCGCCATTGAAAGTGTTCAGGGAGAATCATTTACAGAAGCTCCTTATGGACAAGGCCCTAAACAAGCTTTAGTAGAAGTGTTAGAACTTGCTGAAGAATTAGGCTTTGAAACGAAAAAATTTAGATCATCACATTGGCTATGCACAATATGGAGATACTCGAAGATGGGAAATATTATGGCATTTTTGGACATGTCGATGTCATGCCAGTAGGAACAGGATGGGAAAGTCCTGCGTTAAAAGCAACAATGCGAGATGGAAAACTATTTGGACGTGGCGTGTTAGATAATAAAGGACCGATTTTGTCGAATTTATTTGCCTTATATGTATTGAAGGAAAAGGAATTCAATTTGACCGTCCGATTCGAATGTATTTGGAACAAATGAGGAAACGGGATTTGGCTGTGTAAACATTATTTAACAAAAGAACAACCTCCTACTTTTTGGATGGACTCCAGACTGTAAAATGGCCAGTTGTTTTATGGAGAAAAGAGGACGATTGAAAGTTCGATTGAGTACTTCTTTTAGAACAGATTTCAGCATTATATGATTTTTACCAATCAGTACTTACTTCATACAACTCATCAAGGGAGTAGAATTAGGAATTAACTATTCTGATGAAGATTTTGGGTTGATGCAATTAAGAGGATATACAGTTGGGATAGAGGAAAAAGACATTTTGTGGAGTGGACGATGAGTTATCCAGCCTCTGTGACAAAAGAACAATTATTATCGGATATTCGAAAACATATTCCAGAAGGAAGTCGTTTAGAAAGAAATTAGTTCATGGAAGCCTGTTTTGTACGATAAAGATTCGATTTATGTGCAAACTTTACAAAAAGTTTATCAAGAAGTTGTCGATGGCAATTCAACGCCTGTTACAACAACGGGTGGAACTTATGCGAAAATTATTCCAAATATTATTGCTTATAGCCCAAGTTTTCCAGGGCAAAGAGATATTGCTCATCTTCCAAATGAGTGGATAGGAATCGAAGATTTAAAAGTGAATACTATTATTTATGGATTAGCATTATATGAACTAAGTTTCATCAACTATTAAATAGACAGAGAGAGAAGAATGACAATTTAGAAATTTGTGCAGGAGGAATTGAGGATTGTATCAATGCTCAAGCTGCAGGAGCCAATCGTATTGAATTAAATAGTGCATTACATTTAGGAGGATTAAGCCCATCATTAGCTGTTTTTAACTCAGGCTGTTAAAATCGATATTCCTATTATTTGTATGGTTCGACCAAGGGCCGGTTTTTGTTATAACGAATTGGAAAAAAAGAAGTGATGTTTGAAGATGCAAAAATCTTTTTAGAAGCAGGTGCAAAAGGTTTAGCTTTTGGTTTCTTAACTCAGAAGGAACATGGATTGGGATGCGACAAAAGAAAAATGATTGAGTTATGTAAAGAATACGGTGCTGATAGTAGTCGTTCACCGTGCCTTTGATTGTGTGAAAAATCCGGAAGAAACACTAGAAAAGATTAATCGAATTAGGATGCACTCGTATTTTAACAAGTGGGCAAGGAAAAATATTATGTCTGGCTTTGGAGAATTTAGCTAAGTGGCAAAAACAATATGGAAAACAAATCGAAATTTTTAGGGGATGATGGCGTTTCTCTTGCCAATCTAACAGAAATTCTAGAAAAACAGGATTAGAACAACTTCATGGAAGTTTTAAATCTTGAGTATGGATCCAACGACAACGAATGGAGAAGTTTCTTATCGCTATTCTGATAGCGGAGACTATGATTGTGTCATTTTAGAAAGTATGAAAAAGCAGTTACTATTTTTAAAAATAAAGGGGACTTTATAATGGGGAAAACGAATTTTTAAACTGTGTAGCAAGTGATTTTAGAAAATTTTCTGTAGAAGAATTAAAACTAGCCATTCAGGCAGGTGAGGGTAGAGACGGTATGTTGTGAAATGGCTATTCGTCATCGTCAATTATTCCGGAGTTAACACATGCGAAATTGCCAGTGCATTTGGGGGCGACTTAATGCTTTTTAAATGGATTTGATTGTTTAAATCCAAAATTATACGGAGGTAGAAGGTAGCGCAAAATCCAATTGAACGATTAAAAGAATTATGCGGACGTCCTGCTGGTGCTAACTTAGAAACCTGTCGATTTAGAAGCAGAAATGTTGGAAACTCGACTAGTTATTCCAGCAGGAAGAATTTGCTCGAAAGAAACATTGAAATCCGCAGAAGCTTTAGGATTAGACTTTATTTGTTTAACCGGAAATCCTGGTACAGGAGTGACAAATCAAGCAATTGCCCAAGCTATTCAAAAAGCAAAAAAATATTTTACAGGGTCATTATTGCAGGGAAAATGCATGGAGCTGGCTCAAAAAGAACCGGTAATGAATCGAACAATTGCAAAGGAATTGATTGAAGCAGGAGCAGATATTTTATTGGTTCCAGCAGTGGAACAGTTCCCTGGCTACAGAAGAAGAGCACTCATTGATATTGTCCAATTTGCTCATGAACATGAAACACTTGTATTATCTGCAATTGGAACTAGTCAAGAAAGGTTCTTCTAAAGGAAGTCATTGAACAAATCGCCATTCGCAATAAAATTTGTGGAGTAGATATTCAACATATTGGAGACGCTGGTTATGGCGGTTTAGCTGATGTGAATAATATCTTTGCCTTGTCCGTTGCGATTCGAGGGCATGAGACATACCGTTGCAAGAATGGCAAGTTCGGTAGTGCGTTAATAGAAAAACGAGCATTTCAATTTCGGAGATGCTCGTTTTTATTTCGAATTGAAAGATTAAATTAAAAATTCCTTGTAAATGATCCATCTCATGTTGAATGATTTGAGCAGTAAACTCTGTAAATGTTCCTGTATGAGTTTTGCCTGTAGCATCTTGATAGCGAACTTCAATTTTTGATAGCGAGTCGTGCTCTTCATTCAGTATGAGAGAGACAACCTTCTTCCGTTTGATACGGTTGGGATTTTTAGTAATGACTGGATTGACCATCACAATGTCAAATGGACCAGCAGCGACAATGATAATCGCTTTATGACTTCCAATCATATTCGCAGCTAAGCCGACACAACGGTCACGATTGGCACGTAAAGTGTCTTGTAAGTCAATAATGACTTGCTTATCAGTAATAGGATTAGCAGGGATTGCTTTTTGAGATAAGAAAAATGGGTCTTTCATAATTTCTTTTTCATAGGAGTCTCCTTTATTCTTGGCACATTCCAAGAAATATTTTTGAGTAATTTCTAGGGATTCTACTCCCCTTTTAAAATCAGTGGAAAAATAATCGCATATTGCTATAAATGAATACTTCTCTAGCATAGTCTTCGGGAATGGGTAGTTCTTGTTTTAAATTTTGCTTAATCGAATCCATTTTTCCATTAGTTCCATTAGAAACTTTCGAACGAGTTGGTTCGTATACGTGAAACGGCTCGTAGCGATTGCGTGTATAAATTCAAATTCTTCTTTTAAATACTCGAAAATTTGAACGACTGCAGGGATAGGCTTCTTGTTTTTGAGTAATAGAATGATGATGCAAAAATCGTTAAAATATGATGCAAGATTTCTTCTTCTAACTGCTTCATCATATCGAATTTATCCACATAATGTAAATAAAAAGTTCCACGATTCACGCCTGCAGTGCGAGAAATGTCACTAACCGTAATGGCTTCAAAATCTTTTGTCTGAAGAAGTTGAATTAAGAGCTATTTTTAAGCTTTCTTTTGTTTGAGTTTGTCGTTTTTGAACTCCATCGTTTCATCCTTCTTAAATCAACACACAGCTTGTAATTGCGCATTGAAATTTCTGTAGCACTATTATATAGTAAAATTTAAACAATAATCAACACGTGTTCATTTAATAAGTAGAGGAAAAGTGATGACTATATACAAGTAAAAATAGTTTTAAACGATATCAAGTAGAGAAACTAATTGCGAATCATGATGTGAATTTTGATATTGAAAAAGCGAATTTGTGATTATTCTGGAGCATCTGGAGCAGGAAAAATCAACCGTCTTAAATATTTTTAGGGGGAATGGATACAATGATGAGGGAGAAGTATGGATTGATGGTGTCAATATTTCAAACTTTGATGAAACGCAATTAACGTATTATCGTAGGGATGATGTAGATTTGTTTTTCAATTTTATAATTTAGTGCCAAATTTAACAGCAAAAAGAAAATGTAGAATTAGCTGCTGAAATGTGAAAGATGCTTGGGATGCAGAAGAAGCATTAAAAAGCAGTAGGATTAGGACATCGTCTTCATAATTTTCCTGCACAATTATCGGGGGAGAACAACAAAGGGTATCGATTGCTAGAGCAATTGCGAGAAAAAGCCGAAAGATTTTACTTTGTGATGAGCCAACAGGGGCATTAGATTACCAAACAGGCAAGCAAGTATTGAAAGATTTTACAAGAAATGTCAAGAGATTATGGGCGACTGTTATTATCGTCACCCATAATACGGCATAGCACCATTAGCGAATCGTGTGATTCATATGCATGATGCTAGGGTAAAAAGTATCGTGTTAAATGATTCTCCGCAAGCACTGAGGAATTGGAATATTGAGAGGAGAAGAATCGTGAAAAGAAAATATTGAATAAAGCGATTCTTTCTCTCGTTGAAGAATCGAAGGAAGATTTTTATCGATCTTATGTTTAATGATGCTTGGTTCATTTGCATTAGTGGGATTGAAAGTTTCAGGTCCGGATATTCAAGAGACGGTTCATCAATATTTGGAAAAAAATATCATACAGCGGATATTTCTGTAGTGGCAGATTATGGATTAAGTCCAAAAGATCAAGAAGAATTACAAGAAGAAAATGCCGAAGTTGAATTTGGATATTTTGTAGATACCGTGATAGCAGATCAGTCCGAAAGCGATTCGAGTATTTTCTAAGACTGCTCAGCAATCGGAAGTAGAATTAGTGAGTGGAGCTTATCCAAGTCATCTGGATGAAGTCGTATTAGATGAACAATTATCCAATCGTTATCATATTGGGGATTCCATTAGTTTAAATGAAGTGAAATCTCCGTCATTATTAAAACAGCACGAGTTTAAAATCACCGGATTTGCTCATTCGAGTGAAATTTTTATCGAAAAATAGTAAAGGAGTCTCAACTGCAGGAAGTGGGGACTTATCAGGATTTGCTATTGTTCCACAAGAAAGTTTTGATAGCTCTGTTTATACGATTGCTCGTTTACGTTACGAATTTACGCAGTTTGAAAACATTTAGTCAAGAATATTTAGATGAAGTGGTCAGTATTCAACAATCCATCGAGGAAAAATTGTCTGATAATGGGAACAGTAAGGTTGAATGATTTGAAGCAGGAAGCGAGATGGAAAAATTCAAGAGGAAGAACAAATTTCCAAAGCTCAAAAATCAACTCGATGAGGAAAAACGAAGCTCGAAGATGGGCAACAACAAATAGCAAATCAAGAAGGTAAATTAGTTCAAAGCCAAAATGAACTCGCTCAAAATCAGGCATCTCTCAATAGAGGAAATCAAAAATTCAACAAGCAAAGCAAAATTTACAAAATCAGTTTGAATTATGGAAAGCTACTCGATACAGTTAGAAACTTCTAAACAAACGTTGGATCAACAAAAATAGTACGTTACAAGAAGGTAGGAAGAAATTAGCTGAAAGTAGAAAAACAATTCGAATCTCAAAAAGAAAAAGAGCTTCCCTCAAACAGCATTATCTGCTATGCAGAAAAATTCTTCAACAAAAAAACAAGAATTGATCTGGGACTACTGCTTATGAACAAGGCTTGAAGCAATATGAGAGCGGATGGGCTAGTTATCAAGAAGGCTTGAAACAATACCAAGAGGATTAGTCAATCATTCAGTCTAAAACAAAATACGCTAGATGCTGGTCAAAGAGCTTTTAGTCAGAAGGAAAAAGACAAGTCTCTGTTGGTGAAGAAGCTGTAGAGAAAGCAAAACAAGAAATTGAAGAAAAACAAAAACCAATATACAGATGAAAAGAAAAAGCTGAAGAAAAAGATTGGTCAAGCTAAGACTGGATTTAGAAGATGCAAAAGTCAAAAGCTTCTAAACTAACAAAACCTCGTTATTCTGTTTATACTCGCTCGACTATGCTAGGGAGTGAAGGGTATTTAAATATGAAGTCTACTGCAGAAGGGATTATTGCTGTAGCGAATTTATTCCCGGTTGTATTATATGCTGGCAGCACTTGTGACAGTGACAACAATGACTCGTTTTGTCAATGAAGAACGAATGAATGCCGGTATTTTAAAAGCGCTAGCTATAGCACATTTGATGTGATGAAGAAATTTGCTTTTTTATGGATTGAGTGCGGGAATGATTGGAACGATTATAGGAATCGGATTAGGGACTTACTTTTTACCAAGTATATTAGGGTTACTTTACTAAAAAGAAACAATCCTTCCTTCAATTTCTCTCCTATTTAATTTCCCGATTACTTTAGTAGCGCTACTATGTTCGATTGGTTGTAGTGTTATTCCACCTGTATGGATTGCGTATCGAGAATTAAAAAGAAAGTTCAGCAAGTTTACTATTACCAAAAAGCCCCAAGTATGGGTTCTAAAATTTGGTTGGAGTATATACCGTTTATTTGGAAGAGATTTAGTTTTCACTCAAAAAGTAACGGCACGAAATATTTTCCGTTATAAAACAACGAATGTTGATGACGATATTTGGAGTAGCGGGTTCGGTCGCTTTATTATTTGCTGGAAGAGGAATTTTGTCTTCCTTATCAGGCATTGCTCAACGTCAATTTGGGGAAATTATTACGTATGATGCCATTGTCGTCAAAGAAGCTGTGATGACTTCAACAGAACAAGAAGCCTTGAACCAATTAGTATCTACAAAAGAAATCGAGCATTATAGTGAGTGTACATAGTGAAACGATTGCTACTAAAATTCCTGGAGTACATGAAGAACAATCAGTGACAGTATTAGTAGGAGAAGAAGCAGAGCTAAGTCGTTATTTACACTTGTATGATGCGAAAACGAAGCGACGGAAATCTCTTTGCTGAACGATGGAGTGTTTTTGTCGAAAAATTAGCTCAGTTATTGAATGTTCATGAAGGGAAACGGTTCGTTTACCAATTAAAGACGGTGTGACGAAAGAGATAGTTGTGTCAGGTATTATTGAAATGTATGCAGGGCACTTTATGATCATGTCGCCAACGGTTTATGAAAACACTGGCTCAAGAAACTCCAACAAAAATGCAAGCTTTGTTAGTTTTTAAAGAAAAAGATGCGGATAGTGTACGTAAGATGTCTGCTCAGTTATTAGCTCAAGATGGGGTGAAGGCTGTTGTTCAAAAATACTTCTATGATTCATCGAATTGAAACAATTGTTGGTTCATTGAGTCGAGTGATGATTTTATTAACGATTGTCAGTTCTGTTAGCTATTGTTATTTTTATATAATTTAACAACGATTAATGTGGCAGAGTCGAATTCGGGAATTGTCGACGATTGAGGTGTTAGGCTTTTTGAATCGAGAGGTGACTTTTATATATTTATCGTGAAACGATGGTTCTTTCTTTGATTGGGATTGGGTGGGGCTATTGTTGGGGAAGGTATTGCATCGTGTGATTATTGAAGCGGTGGCTCCTGCATTTGTACGGTTTAATCCGCAAGTCGGTTGGATGTTTATATTTGGCGTGTATTTTTATCGTTTTGATTTTAGCAGTGCTAGGAATATTAGTGAACCATATGCTAAAAAGGTTGATATGTTAGAGGCTTTTGAAGTCTGTTGATTAATACGAAAAAATAAAAATAGCTGTAGCAAATGGACGCCAGCAACTTCATGAAGCGAATCTCTCAATGCTACGGCTATTAGTATTTTCATTTTTATTCACTTCAAAAATACCGGTGTTTTTATTGTAAAAATTTGAGCATCTATTTAAAAATATTTTTAAATAATTCTTGCATTTTGATTTCAGAAGGAGTATTATCTATTTAAAGGAAATTTTAAATAGAAAGAGATGATCATATGTCTGTAAATGATATTTTTGTCTGCATTATCGGATGAAAAACCGTCGGAAGATTTTAGAAATTTTACGACAGGGAGGAATGAATACTGGAGACTTAGTACAGAGCTTACAAATCACACCGCAAGCATTGTCGTATCATTTAAAAAAAGTTAAAACAGGCGAATTTAATTTATGAAAACAAAGGAAAAACTTTTATTTATTATGAATTAAATTTAACAGTTTTAGAAGAGGCAATTGTTTGGATGAATTCAATTATTGGAGGAAAATAATATGTTAGTTGAACAAAGAAAAATTTATTTATTAGATGTCATTTTTGACTTTTTACCTATATTACTTGCTTTTATGCGTTGTTTGGTATGCACCTGAGACAATCGTTTCTCGTTTTTGACTTAGAAGGCAATATTGTCGCAACAGCTTCCCGTTGGACGATTCTAATATTACCAATTTTTCATTTATTATTATCTGGCTTGATCAAATGGATTGATTATAAAGAATTAGTCGGAAGTCATAACAAGGAAATTAGCCGTTATATTTTCAGAGTAACATTACTATTGTTTAACGCTATCGCCTTTTTCCAATTTTTCTTAATTTTTAACAGGGTATAGTATGGCATCCCAAATGGGACGTTTGATGGCATTTCTTATAGGGTTATTTATGATATTCGTTGGAAATGTTAGTCCTAAAATTAAAGAAACGAACAAGCACTTTGGATTCCGTGTGCCTTGGATTATGAATAATGATGAAGCTTTTCGTAAAACACAACGATTCTTCGGATTTGCGAGTATGATTTGTGGAATTATCTTTATTTTTAATTTCATTATTTGTGACGAATCAATTAGCAATGATTCTTGTAAGTAGCGTTTTATTGCTAACGATTGGGATTACTATAGTGTATTCATATAAAATTAGTAAATAAATAATGAATGACTTTTCTAGGTAATAATTTTAGGCAATATTCTCTATCGTTACGAAGAAAAAAATCATGTTATTAGACTTAATAAAAACTAAAAGGAAGTTAGACAATGTTACAGTTACAACATATTTCAAAAAATATATAAAACTGGAAATCAAGAATTTCACGCGTTGAAAGATATCTCGATCCGTTTCCGTGAAAATGAGTTCGTCTCAATTCTCGGACAATCGGGTTCAGGGAAAACCACCCCTATTAAATATCATCGGCGGACTCGACCAATACACATCGGGTGATTTACTTATCCAAGGAAAAATCAACAAAAACAATTTAAAGACCGAGATTGGGATAGCTACAGAAACCACACAATTGGTTTCGTCTTCCAATCCTATAATCTTATCGGCCACCAAACGGCACTCTCAAACGTCGAGATTGCGATGACGCTCTCTGGTGTTTCTAAAGCAGAACGTAAGAAACGTGCCATCGAAGCGCTCGAACGAGTTGGATTGAAAGATCATTTATATAAGAAACCAAACCAAATGTCTGGGGGACAAATGCAACGAATCGCGATTGCACTGCCCTTGTCAATAATCCAAAAGTCGTTTTAGCCGATGAACCGACTGGAGCGCTTGATTCTGAGACTTCACTTCAAATCATGGAGTTGTTAAAAGACATCGCCAAGGAACGTCTCGTTATCATGGTGACGCATAACCCAGAGTTGGCACAGGCGTACTCCACTCGTATCGTACAAGTATTAGATGGAAACATCTTAAGCGACTCGAATCCATACGAATCAACCGAAGAAACCAAACAAGGCGATATTCAGTTCACGAAGACGAAGATGAGCTTTATGACAGCTCTAGCCCTCTCGTTTAATAACCTATTGACGAAGAAGGGCCGTACCTTCCTGACTGCCTTTGCCGGTTCTATTGGGATTATCGGGATTGCCCTTATTCTGGCCCTTTCGAACGGTGTGAGCAACTACGTGAAGAAAGTGCAAGAAGACACCCTCGTTTCTCTTCCTCTGACGATTAGAGAACAGAACCACAGTAATTTGCTTGCAACCTCTCCGGATTTGAGTGATAAACCTTATAAAGACAATAACGAACTCGGAGTCAATACGGTGTTGACGAATTTATTGAAAAAACAAATTGGGAAAAACGACCTCGCGCCTTTCAAGACTTACTTGGATGAACACGCATCCGAAGTCGCAACCCTTACAAAAGACATTCGTTACCAATACAATTTACAACCGTACATTTTACGCTAGTGATACATCGAGCGGTCCAAAGAGCATTCTTCCGTCAAACTTATCGGAAGAAATCGACACGTCGAACCAAACGATTAAAGGTTACTTGCAAAATATTGACTACTGGAGCCAACTTTCAAGCGACGAGGAGATGCTTAATACGCAATATGACGTGCTAGAAGGTCGACTTCAAATGATAAATCTGAAATCGTCCTTATCGTGGATGAAGATAATCAAATTAGCGACTTGCTCCTTTATAGCTTACGCATTAAAGACCCTATCGAATTAAACGATGTGAAGAAACTCGATGAACTTAAATCACAAATATATCAATATAGTGATTTCATCGAAAAACATTCAAAAGCCGTTGTGAACACGAACAGATTCGCCAAAGAAAAATAACCAATGGATGAATAAAATTAACGACGAAGCCTATATGAAGACGCAAATCGAGAATGGGCTCAATCTTTACAATTGTCGACGTTCTTCGTCAAAAAGAAGGCACCAGTTCTGTGTGAACACTCCTTCTGGTGGTGTGGCTTATACAAGCGCTCTTATCGATTATACTTCTGAGCAAATTCAAAAATAGTGACATCGTAAAAGAGCAAGAAGTCAACCCAAACATCAATGTATTTACTGGAAAAGAATTTGCCAAAGATCCAAAACCATTCAATTCAGCTAATTTAACCGAAGAAGAAAAATCCAGTTGGTAAAAATTGACGCCTGAACAACAAGCGCAATATATCCAACAATACAACGAAAACTCAGCTGCTACTTACGAGGAAAACTTAGCGAAATTGGGTGTTATCGACAAATCCAAAACCGGCTGCTATCGAGTTCTACACATCTTCGTTCCAACAAAAACAAGAGTTAAAGGACTTCATCAACGCCTATAACACGGCGAAAAAGACGCCGGCGAAGACGACAAAGTGCTCGCTCTACTCCGACGATATTCAAAACCATCATGTCTTCGATTACGACAATGGTGGGTGTGATTACAACCGTACTTGTTGGCTTCGTGGCTATCTCGCTTATTGTATCATCGATTATGATTGCGATTATCACGTACATCTCGGTTCTCGAACGTACAAAAGAAATTGGAATTCTACGTGCAATGGGGGCTTCGAAGAAAGACATCCGTCGCATCTTCACGGCCGAAACCGTCATCGAAGGATTTATTTCCGGGCTACTCGGTATCGGAATTACAGTACTTGCTGTTTTTCCCAATTAATGCGATTGTTGAGAAAAATAGCAAAAAGTTAAGAATGTGGCACAATTACCGTTGTCTGCAGCACTTATCCTTATCGGTATCTCAATTATCCTCACCATGTTAGCTGGTCTTATCCCTTCACGTATCGCCGCGAAGAAAGATCCAGTTGAATCATTACGAAGTGAATAATATCTATACTCCAAATTTATTATTATAATTCGTTTAGTTCTCGAAATAAAAACGTAATAGAAACACCTCAAAGGATAATTAGTTAACTCTAATTTTTAGGTTGTTTGACAAATCCCTGTTGGTGAGAAATCACCGACAGGATTTTTATATGCAAAAAGAGAAATCCAGATTATGATTAAGTCGACCAAAACCAATCAAAGGAGGATTTCTTTCATGGACTATTGTATATAAAAACTACTAAGATTAACAGAAGAAAATTTTATTACGGATGAAAAAGAGTAGGGACTAAAAATAAAAACAGAAAAATCGGAGCATGTAGCTTTTGGTACTATAAGCCACAAGGGCTTATAGTACGGGAAAAATTGAGACCTTAGGCTCAATTTTTTAGCCATGAGATTCGCAAAAGCGAAGCTGCTGGCGTCCCTAGCTACCAAAGCGTAGACTTTTCTGTTTTTTATTTTTGTTTCGAGGTTTAATAGTCGTTCAAATCTTCCACTTCAGCAATTGAGAAGTCTTTTTCTCTCAGCGCTGCAATAATTTGATTCAATGTTTCGTTTGAAAACTCCTGCTGGAAGAGTAATTAACAGACGACGAAGTGTACGATCTCTTTTCCGTATCTAATGTCATCACATTGGCAATAGAAGCATATTGATTAATAATCTTAGAAATTTGAGCTAACGATCCCTTTTCACCACCAGAAATAATCGTTAAAAACATAAGAACCATTATTCACACTCCAAGATTCTTGAAGCATATTTAATAAACTACTATGCGTTAAAATACCATAAAAAAATGTTGAGAATCATCTAACACGCAATATAAGGTAATTCTTTAATCGTAAAGAACACTTTGAAGAACGAACTCGTAATATTGATAAATTTCTGTAGTATTTTTAATTAAATGAGTAACCGGTAAGCTCATATCGCCCCCATTTGCTTTTATGACGATAGATGTGCATTTTATAAATATTTCCACGGAAGAAAGTTTCTGTTTCATCTAAAACTGGAACGCAACGATATCCAGAGTTTTTCTAAAATAACAATCGCTTCTTCAAGAGTACAAGATTCTTTAACAACTGTTAAACTCTTTTTCGGAATAACAAGTGATTTTAATAGCATAGACATGCCCCTTTCTTGAAATCAATTTTCGTGTTTTGTAAAAATATAGACACGTTTTCATTATTGATAATACCACTTTTGATTAAAAAGTAACGAGAAATTTATTAAAAATAGGGGCAAAAATCTCTATATGATGGACATATCTTGCATTTTTCACACAAAAAGTGAGTATGATATTTGTATATTTTTAAAAATTAACAAAGTAAAGGGGATAACTGAATGATGACAGCAGATTCTGATGGGAGTTCGCTGGGAATCCAGATTTTAATTATTGTACTATTAACTGCGATAAATGCATTTTTTGCAGCAGCGGAGATTGCCTTTGTATCGATCAATCAAGGAAAGATGAGTCAAAAAGCGAGTGAAGGAGATAAGAAGGCGCAACGAGTAATGCGTTTATTAGAAAATTCGGATGAATTTTTAGCAACGATTCAAGTAGCGATTACGTTAGCAGGATTCTTCTCAAGTGCTTCTGCAGCAACAAGTTTTTGCTTCACGTATTCAACCATTATTGAGAATGTACCGGGTGCAGAAACATTAGCAATTTTGATTGTGACTATCATCTTATCTTATTTAACATTAGTGTTTGGGGAATTGTATCCAAAACAAGTTGCCTTTACAATTGGCGGAACTGATTGCCTTACATACGGCAGGAATTATTTTATTTGTTAAAAAGTTTCCAAACCATTTGTATGGATTTTAACTGTTTCAACGGGTATTTTAAAACAAATGACACTGATTGAATTTAATAATGAACAAGAAAAATTAACGCGTAGTGAAATGAAATCTCTTCTAGCGAATAGTCGTAATGATGGAGCGATTGATAAAGAAGAATTTACAATGCTTCAAGGGAGTTTTATCTCTTGATTCAAAACTAGCTAGAGAAGTGATGGTACCAAGAACGGACACATTAATGCTTGATGTGGAAGATGATTTAGCAGAAAATATCGAAAATCATTTTAAGTAGTTCTTATTCACGTTTCCCAATTTATGAAGAAGATAAAGATAATGTCATTGGAGTTTTACACTCTAAAGACGTTTTTAAGAGCGGCAAAAAGAACAAGGCTTTCGATCAAAATCCAATTAATGGATTTAGCGCATCAGCCATTATTTGTTCCGTCAACGATTTTCGTAGATGATTTATTAGTTGAATTTAGAAAAACACGTCAACATATGGCGATTTTAAAAAGATGAATACGGTGGAGTCGAAGGTGTCGTAACATTGGAAGACTTAATCGAAGAAATTGTCGGTGAAATTGAAGATGAGTATGATGTGGAAGAAATGAGTTACCGTGAAATTGATGAGAAGAATTTCTAATTGATGCGGAATGACATTAGAAAAATTCAATCAAATTTTTCAAACAACGATTGATTCAGATGAAGTGGACACAATGGCGGGAATTATTTTAGAAGACTTAGGATATTTCCCAGAAGATGATGAAGTGGTAGAAGTTCGACAACAAAAATGTTCTATTAAAACCAACATTAGTAGAAAAATGGAAGAATTGTCGTATTCATGTGCACTTACTAACTCCAGAAGAAGTAGAAGCGCATGAACAAGAAGAAAACGAAGAAGAAAACAGAAGAATAATATATCGTAACTATCGGGTGAACGGGCTCGGTAGTTTTTGTGTTTATAGACGCTAATCTCGCCAGTTTCTGATTTTTTCTACGCCAAAACGTTAAAAATGGCGTAGTTTAATCTCGTTATTCATAGTTTTTCTACGCCAAATGTGATATAATGGCGTAGAAAAAGATGGAGGGATATTTTGAGACAATTTAATTATTTAAAACTGATGGAACTATCTATACCTGTAAATATTTATCATCATATTGCTAAAATTCATGAATATAAAGGAAAACAAGAGCTTTTATGTAGAAAACTATCCGGATGTACTGGAAAAATGGTGGATGTTGCTAAAATTCAAAGTACAAAATCCTCTAATGCGATTGAAGGGATTTATACAAATGATGCAAGACTGAAGGAATTGATGAATCAAAAAGGCAGAGCCTCAAAATAGAAATGAAGAAGAAATTGCAGGATATAGGCATGTGCTTGATCTAATTCATGAAAAATTATGATTATATCGAGTTTAATAAAGATGATATTTTAACACTGCATAATCAGTTGTATTCTTATTCTTTCGTGAATCATAACGGGAAGTTTAAGAAGTTGGATAATAGTATTATAGAAGTAGATGCTTTTGGAAATCAAAAGTTCGATTTCAAACCAGTTAGTAGTTTTGAAACAGAAATGTATGTTGATGAAATGGTGAAGGCTTATAACGAAGCGATAAAGGAAAATGTTCCTCCACTTATTTTAATTCCAGCGCTCATTCATGATTTTCTATGTATTCATCCGTTTGATGATGGAAATGGAAGAATGAGTAGAATTTTAACATTATTATTACTCTATAAATTTGGATATTTTGTAGGGCGGTATATTAGTATAGAAATGCTGATTGAGGAAACAAAAAGAGTCTTATTATGAAGAATTACAACATTCAAGTGAAAAATGGCATACTGAGAAAAACGATGAATTGCCATTTATCAAATATATGCTAGGTATTATCTTGAAAGCATATAAAGAATGTGATGATAGATTTAGATTAATAGGAGAAAAACAACTAACATCTCCCGAAAGAGTATTAACAGTAATTCAAAAATCATTATCGCCACTTTTCTAAAAGGATATTATGATTCTTTTGCCCAGATATTTCACAAAGAACAATTGAACGAGCTCTAAAAAGAATTACAGGATTTAGAAAAGATACAACAAGTAGGAAATGGTCGTTCTACAAAATATATAAAACTATAGATTTAAACTAAAAAGAAACTATCGGGTAACTGAACTCGATAGTTTTTTTATTTTTAGAGATTGTATAATTTCGGATAAGTTTGGGCGTGGTTTTGGATTTTTGTTGAATTCTCCATGATTTTTTTCTGTCATATTCTTTTACTCCTTTTTAAAAATGATTATAATAAAAACTAAATTATTGTGTAAAAAGTAATCTTATAGGATGACTTGGGGAGAGTTATGGGACATGGAGAATTTATTAAAAATCAGACAAGAAAAGCATTTAACTCAAAAAGAGTTAGCGGAAGGTATTTTTAAGTAAAAACTTTTTATCGAAGTTTGAAAGAGGAGAAAAGTAAAATAACGAGTGAAATTTTTGAATTTGTTGGAACGATTAAATGTCTCCTTAGATGAATTCGAACAATTAGTGACTTTCAAAACATTCTCAAAAAGGAATTCCTACAAAAATTAGACACTTTTTAAAAGTCAAAAAGACGTTTATTTATTGGAAATTTTAAAGCGGAAGAAAAAAACAATTATTTCAAGCTGATAGAAATAGACGACATCTTCATAATCAAATTTTGGTGGAAGCTCATCTACAGTATTTACAAGGTAAAAATCTTGAGATGGAACAAAAAGAGTGATTCAATCCTATTTGTTTGAAGTAGAAGAGTGGGGAGATTATGAATGAGAATTATTCGGGAATATTGTTTTTGTCTTTCCACTAAAGAAACACATTTATATATAGATTCTATCTTTAGAAAAAGCTCGTTTAGGAAAACAGGACATGATGCATAAACGAATGTTGTGTCGTATTTTTATTAAATATTTTTAGAAGATATTGAATCAATCCCATCTGAAGCTAGCCAAGTAGAAAAGTATTTAATAGAGTTATTACAAGATGAAGAATTTTATTACGAGAAAATTCGTTTCAACTATTTGCAAGGGATTCTTTATATTTATCAAGGTTATGTAGATAAAGGGAAACAACAGTGTTTGAAGATGATTGATGTTTTTAAGAATTTAAAGAAGTGAAGAAGGCTTCTCAATATGAAGAATATTTAGAGTGTGTTTTGTGTGAAATAGAATAAATCCAACTATAGGATGATCAAAAGTATTTATGGGGAAAGTATACTGTAAGTAAACATTCGTTTTTAAGGAGTATGACATGATCTGAAAGTTAACATTACAGATAATAACTATTTTTCATTATTTTTGTAGCCTAGAAGGATTAGAGTTATGGACAAGCTTTATCCATGCAGATCTATTAAATTCTCTGGTGGATTTGGATTTTCATCAATTCGGAATGGGAGCATTATTACTAGTAGCGGTATATGCTGTTTTTCTAGCAGTGACGTATATGGATCTTCGTTATCGCTCCTTTGTAAAGCAAAAATTGCAAACGATTTGGAGAGATGAAGTGAGTGAAGCTATTTCAATACATCTTATGGTCATTTTCATCAAAAAGAAGAATCATGATTATATTGCTTGGTTTACAAGTGATATGGATCAAATTCAAGAAATGGCAGTCAATCCAAGTTTTTTCCTTGTTAAGGGGAATTTTAGGAATCGTATTTTCAACGATTGGGTTATGGAGTATTCATTGGAGTTTAGTCGTTGTTGTGATGGTTGAAATTGGTATTTTACTTCTATTGCCGAAGGTTTATGCTAAAGAACTATCTAAGAAAAACCGTGCATAAAACTAAGGAAAATGAACGATTTAATCAAATTATTTCTGATGTATTATTAGCGTACGATACAATTTTTGTGTTTCAACAATGGAAATATTTTTAAAGAAAAATTCATCAAGCTTCTGAACAATTGGGATTTACTCGAAGAAATTATAGTAAATCTTTTGCAAAAAGTAGCAGTTTTAGGTGGCTTTTGGGAATGTCCTTAGTCAAATTTCCATTTTTTTATTTACAGGATATTTAGATGACGAAGGAATTGTAACTGTAGGCTATTTTGGCAACGACAAGTTTAGCAGGAACTATTTTTCAATGCCGTTGGAAATATGAGCCAAGAATTAGCGATGTTTACTAGTGCCAAACCATTATTTGAAAAATTCATACATTAACGCCTTCAGCACGAGCAGAGGAGAATGCAGTAGAAACACTGGATAATGCAGAAGTATTATACAACATAGAAAATCTTCAGTTTTCTTATGGAGATGCTATCGTGTTGAAACCTTTTAGTAAAAACCTTATTCAAAAATCATAAATATGTCATTATGGGAGAAAGTGGAACAGGAAAAATCTACTTTGCTTTAATATTTTAGGAGGAAAAATCGAAGGATATCATGGGAATGTAACTCTATATCAAAAAGAATTAAATACCATTCCCCTATTCAAAACTATACGATTCCGTTACTTATGTGGAACAAAAATCCTCATATTTTCCAAGGAAGTATTCGTGAGAACATTGTTTTCCAAGAAGAAATATCGGATGAGAAAATTTGGAATGTACTAGATCAGGTATTGCTGAAATCCATCGTGGAACATCACTCTCAAGGTTTAGATACAATGATAGGAGATACTTCCTCAACATTGTCAGGAGGACAATTACAACGTATTTCTAGCAAGAGCGCTTATGAGAAATCCTCAAGTGTTATTATTAGATGAAGTGACAGCGAATTTAGATGTTCAAACTGGAACCGAAATCATGCAGTCTTTATTGCAAGAAGAAAATTTAACCATTCTTTTGGGTAACTCATCATCTTCCAGCAGGATTAAAAATCTCTATTAGATGAAGAAATCATTTTGTAAATAGAGGGAGGGAAGAGTTTTCTTCCTCTCAAAAGCATTGAAAAAGAAGTGTTTTCCTGTAGAGGACAAATGTATCTAATTCGTGGATTTTTATTGACAAAATAGGGTTTGTTTGTGTATGATTGTCGCTATATTAAGAGAATAGGGGCAAAGCAAATGAAACAAGTATTAAATTTTTGGAATCAATTAAGTTTGATTAACCGAATCGTCATTGGTATGATTATCGGTATTTTATTAGGAATTTTCGTTCCTCAAGCAGCAGCGGTAGGAACTATCGGGACAGTATTCGTAAGTGCGTTAAAAGCAATCGCACCATTATTAGTATTCTTTATTGTGCTAAGTGCATTAGCACAACATAAAGAAGGACATGAAACAAATATGAAATCAATTGTGATTTTATATTTATTCGAACTTTTGCAGCTGCATTAGTGGGGGTTATTGCTAGTTTTGCATTCCCAATTACACTAACTCTAACAGATTCTGTATCAGAGATTAAGGCACCAGAAGGAATTGCTTCTGTATTGCAAACATTAATTTTTAAAAATCGTAGATAATCCAGTGAATGCTTTAATGAGCGGAAACTATATTGGTATTTTTATCTTGGGCAGTTGTTTTTTGGTTTTGCATTCCGTAAAGCAGATGCATCTATGAAGTCCGTTTTTACAACAAGTGGCAGATGCACAAGTCATGTTGTTAAAATAGTAATTAGTTGTGCGCCATTTTGGGATTATGGGGTTAGTATATACAACTGTTTCAGAGAATGGAGTAGGAGTATTTGCTTCGTACGGCTGAGTTAATTATGGTTTTACTTGGAAGTATGTTTTTTGTTGCATTAGTGGTGAATCCAATTATTGTATTCTTTATGATTAAAGAAAAATCCTTATCCAATAGTTTTCCGTTGTTTGAAAGATAGCGGAATTACAGCTTTCTTTACTCGTAGTTCAGCAGCAAATATTCCAGTAAATATGGAATTGTGTAGAGATTTAGGATTAGATGAAGATAGCTATTCAGTATCGATTCCTTTAGGTGCGACCATTAATATGGCGGGTGCGGCAATTACGATTACAGTATTATCATTAGCTGCAGTTAATACACTAGGTATTCAAGTAGACTTCTTAACAGCGTTAGTACTAAGTATATTATCAACAGTAGCAGCATGTGGTGCTTCTGGAGTAGCTGGAGGATCATTATTATTAATTCCCTGTTGCATGTAGTTTATTTGGAATTTCAAATGATATTGCGATGCAAGTTGTTGGGGTTGGATTTATTATTGGGGTATTACAAGATTCTTGTGAAACTGCTTTTAAATTCATCAACAGACGTTTTATTTACAGCAGCAGCAGAATTCCGTCAATGGAAAAAGAAGGTCGAGTAATTGATGTTCGTCCTGAATTAGCAGAATAATCGTTTCTAGGGAAGACTTTTTAGTCTTCCTTTTTGTGTTGACTTTTTAAAATAAGAGGTATAATAAACTTATGAAGTTTACAAATGTAAACTTAAGAAAAGGTGGTTTTTAATGATAAAAGAATTTAAAGTAGAAGGATTAAAATGTTCAGGCTGTGCGAAAGCTGTTGAAAATGCAGTGAGTGCTGTTGAAGGTGTTGAAAAGGGCAAGTGTTGATTTCGAAGCTAAAAAGCTGACTGTAGAATTTCTACAAGATAAAGTAGAAGAACAAAAATTATAGAAGCTGTATCAAAAGCAGGATATCAAGCTGAATTAGCATAATAGTAAGAAGGAGTTGTTAATCATGAAGAAAGAAGAATTTGCATTAGAAGGATTACAATGTGCCGGTTGTGTCAGTACGGTTGAAAAAGTTGTCCGAGATCTTCCAGGCGTTAAAGAAGCCAATGTGAATTTAGCGACTGAAAAAAATGATGGTGCAATTTAATCCAAAAGGAAGCAGATGTACAAAAATTATGGAAACTGTTTCTCTAGCTGGATATCAGGCTATATTGATAAATGATGAAGAAGATGTGTTAGAAAAACAGCGATAGAAAAACAATTACAATCACTTAAAGTAAGAGCATGGGTATCAGGTGTGTTTGCCATTGTATTACTTTATATTGCGATGGGTGAAATGATTGGACTTCCTCTTCCACAAAGCTTACAGCCGATGGAACATCCAATTGTATTTTCTGTAACGCAATTGATTTTAGTAACTCCTATTTTTATGGGTGGGTCGTAGTTATTTTGTGAATGGATTTAAGGCATTGATTAGAAAAGCATCCGAATATGGATTCATTAGTTGCATTGGGAACGAGTGCTGCCATTTTATATAGTGTATGGAGTACGATTCGTATTTTTTTGCTGGAGAGTATCATTATGTGATGCACCTTTATGTAGAATCTGCAGCAGTCATTTTAGCGTTTATTACCTTAGGAAAATATTTTGAAACTTTAACAAAAGGAAGAACTTCTCAAGCGATTCAATCATTAGTCGCTTTATCTCCAAAAGTAGCGACAGTCATTCGTGATGGAAAAGAAGTTGAGGTTCCAGTAGAGGAATTACAAATTGGAGAAGTAGTCTTCGTTCGACCAGGTGAAAAATTCCTGTGGATGGGGTTATTCTTTCTGAGAAAGCTTTGTTGATGAATCCATGATTACCGGCGAAAGTGTACCAGTCTTCAAAAAAGAAGGAAGCAAAGTAGTTGGAGCTACGTTGAATACAACCGGTTCATTCCAAGTTGAAGTGACCCAAGTTGGGAAAAGATACAACATTATCTCAAATTATTCGTTTAGTAGAAGAAGCGCAAGGATCTAAAGCTCCAATTGCTGCCATTGCAGACCGTGTAGCCGGAATTTTTTGTTCCAATCGTAATGGGATTATCTCTTTTAGCAGGTCTATATTGGGGATTGATTGGTGGAGAATCTTTTGAATTTGTCGTAACCGTGATGATTTCTGTATTAGTCATTGCTTGTCCATGTGCATTAGGATTAGCCACTCCAACTGCTATTATGGTAGGAAACAGGTTTCGGTGCTAAAAGAGGAATTTTAATTAAAAAGTAGTGCAGCTTTAGAAGAAGCTGGACATGTAGGAGTTGTATTACTAGATAAAACAGGAACGATTACAAATGGTAAAACCTAAAGTGGTTGATATTCAAGTGTTCAATGATTATTCAAAAGAAGAAGTACTAAACATAGCAGCATCGATTGAAAAACATTCGGAAACATCCATTAGGAAAAAGCCATCGTAGAAGAAGCTGAAAAACAAGAATTTGACGTTTTACCAATTGAACAATTCCAATCTATTTCTGGTATGGGAATTCAAGGAATTGTGGATGGAAAAAGAAGTGTTATTAGGAAATCATTTATTATTACAAAATCAAGGGATTGCGGTAGATGAATTTAATGCTGTGATTGATGGAGTCGCTTCTAAAGGGCAAACAGCGATGTTCGTAGCGATTCAAAAACAAGTAGTCGGAATTATTGTAGTTGCGGATACGATTAAAAGCAACTAGTAAAGAAGCAATCAACAAATGAAAGCATTGGGACTTCAAGTTCGAATGGTAACAGGAGATCATGAAAAACAGCCAAAGCAATTGCAGAATGAAGTAGGAATTGAGACGGTATATAGCCAAGTATTACTAAATGAAAAGCAAGTGTTGTGGAACAATTATTAGAAGAAGGCTATCAAGTAGCCATGGTTGGAGATGGTATTAATGATGCACCGGCACTCACAAAGCAACAGTCGGAATTGCGATTGGTTCTGGAGTAGATGTTGCCATTGAAACTGCTGATATGGTGATGATGCAAGATGATTTAAGATTAGTGGCTAAAACGATTCAATTAAGCAAAATAACAATGATGACGATTAAGGAAAACTTATTCTGGGCATTTATTTATAATGTGATTGGAATTCCAGTAGCGATGGGTGTCTTACATTTCTTTGGAGGCCCATTATTAAGTCCAATGATAGCAGGAGCTGCGATGAGTTTCAGTTCCGTATCAGTTGTGCTAAACGCATTGCGATTGAATCATAAATTATCAAAATTAGAAAAATAAAAAGATGAAGCAACTCATAAAAAAGTTTAACTTTTTATGGTTGCTTCAATTATTCGTTTTAAGATTTATGTTTAATGAACACGAATTTAAGAAAAGCATACAGTAATGCTAGATAAAAACAAATAGTCGATAGATGAACAAATAATAAGAAAAAGTCAGGTAAGAAATAATATATAAGTAGCACTGTTCCTACGCCGAAAATAGTACCGTAAAACAAATAATCACCAAATAAAACTTACTCATTTTAACTCATCTCCACTCACATTAGGTGTCTAGTTTTCCTTATCTTATTCCTATTCTAACCTATCATTTCTGGAAAAACAGACTTATATTTTAGAAAAATATTGATGTATAATTAAATTTTTGTAAAGGCTTTATTTTTTAGTGTGATAGTTAATCTTTCTAAGGCAAGCTTTGTCGATGAATGATTATAGGTGAGATAACTATAAATTATCAAAATTAGAAAAATAAATAGAGAACAAGAATTAGAGGGCTATATGTTGATAGTCCTCTTCTTATGGCATCAATTTCATTTTTGTTTATGGTAATATAGGGATAAATAAGTGCGATTTAAAAGTAGATTAGAATAAAAGAATCGAGGAATCGTTTATGGTAAAAATGGTTTACGATACATCCAGGACTTTGGAAAGAAAATGTTAAAAATATGGATTCAGGTCCTCTCAATTATCAAGAAAGAAAATAGCTGAATATTTAGGATGGGGACATCTCTATATTTTTAACGCATCCTCAAGTTCGACCTGATTGGAAGGCAGGATATGAAAAATAGGATTTCAACGTAATGAATTGATTTCGATCTCTCATTATCAGTCAGATATTGGACATGATGAATTAAGTATTGCCTCTTCTGATATTATCGACAAATATCCAACTGGGAAAATGACCGTTATAAATGGCTTTGTAGCAAGTATGGAATTAGAAGAAGAAACATTATATTTTACTTCGGGATTATTTAAAGAAAAATAAAAAGAGGAATTAGAATGGTTTAATCGAGGATGGTTCTGTTGCTTTTGAGAGCTAGATATTATAAACCGAAAGAAGAACCGACTCCCATTTATATGATGGAGGATAATTATTTATATTATAAAGATGGAGAATGGTTGACGTACGAAGATTTATTGATTCAAGTATTAATGACTCTTACAGATAAGAACGATATTTTAATTCGAGATCAGCATAATGTTGTGACACCAAGTTATGGCGTTTTGTGGAAAAATACGAATCGAAAATATTTTTGAATATATTCATAATAATGTATTAAAAGATCCGGCACATAATTTAAGAAGAAAAACACGATACTTAGTAGCTTCTGAAGTTTTTATCTGATATTTTACAAGATTTAGGCTATCATACATGGTTTATGCCACCAATTTATGCTTCTCAAAATGATTCTGTAGTTATAAAAAGAAGTAACCTCGTTCTTATTGTTATGTTGGAAATATGAGTCAAGTGAAGAGAGTAGAATGGATTATTGAAGCGTTTAGAATGTTGGAAAAAGAAGGTATTAATGTTGAAGTTTCTCTTTATGGGGAGATTTGAATCAATTAAAAGAGAAGTATGAAATTTACCTACTAATATAAATATTGTTGGTTATGTAGATGAAGTGCCGTATTGGAAAACATGATGGGTATATCTACTTCTCAAAAAGAATTATTTGCGAATGCTTGTGTCGAAGCAATGAGTTTGGACTAATTCCATTATTGTCTAATGTAGAAATTGCGCATCAATATTATGCTAAAAATTCAGATGTTTGCCTGTTTAATTCACCTGAAGAATTAGCTAGCATCATTCAGCGCTTATATGAAAAGAATGATGAAATTGAAATGAAGAATACAATTAATTTTGTGAGACGATACTCAATTGAAGAAGTTTCAAAAATATTTATTTATAAATAAATCATGATAATTATTTATTAAACTAATTTAAATAGTATTTTTAGGAAAAATTCTGTTTAAAAACAAAAAATATATTTGTGAATTAATTATATTGCAGTTTGATAACTAAAAAGTAGAATGATATGATTAATAAGATACAGAGTAAATTTTATATAACAAAGAGGCATAGGAAAAAGAGGATTCTATGAAAAATTAGGTTCAGAAAAAATTCAAAAATATTCATTACGTAAATATAAAAGGAATTGGTGCGAGCATCTGTCTTATTAGGGATGATGGTTGTTGGAGCTAGTCCGGTATTGGCTGAAGGTGCTGCAAATGCGCAAAAGAAAGTGCTGTAACACCTGCAAAGATAATGTGAAATGGAAACATTGAGTAATGGTGCAGGTAGTTATACAATGCCGAAAAATGCATGTGTTTTGAGAGGACGGAGGGTGGTGGACGACTGCGTGGGGATGAACACTGGTATGAGAAAAAGCATAAACAATTGAAGAAACTGTTAAGGAAGATTTGAAAAAGGGTAGAGGATAGTAATATAAAAGAATCAGGTTTGGATACATTTAAGGATACAAAAAGTATCATATGTAACAAAAGAAGGCGAAGTTCTAAAAGAAAGAGTCTGATGTAGAAATTCCTGTTGGTGATCATAAAACTTTCTAGTAGCACAATGAACTATAAAACACGTGGACTTTTGGAAAAACGTTATGAAGGAAATGTAGCAAAATTTAAATAATGATATTTTTAAGTAAGATTAAAGAAGCTGATAAAGTTTTAGAAAAGAATGGGAAAAAAATATCATAAGATTGATATGAAGTGAGATAAACATGAGGGGACTACTAAGGAAACAACTTTCAATGATATTACAGTACATACCAAATCCTGGAAATTTGCATAATGAAGATGGAAGTATTCGCTATAACAATATTAAAGAAGGTAGTCGAGTTTGACTTGTTTCAGAAACATCTGAAAATCAGTATGGAAAATATGTCTTGAGCGACAAAAACATCAACCTCAGATGACTCTTGGGTAGTAGAAACTTTTAAAAAGGAGAGAGAACGCCAAAGCTTTCACGAAAGAAAATATAAATTCTGAAGGTGGAATAAAAGAAGGAGATACAATCTTAGTTGTTGAAAAATGAAGTTGCGTTAAAATTAGGAGCAGCATCGACAGCAACAGAACGAAGCATATACAGCTGGGGTGTTTTTCAATGAAAAATCACTATATGAGGGATTGAATGGGTTATTAAATTATCAATTAAGAGAGCTGAAGGAAGAAAAAGAACGAGATATTGAAAACAAGCGTCTTAATCAAAAAGAAGAAACTTGGGAAGAACAATATAAAAACAATTAATAAATGAGCATCTAGTCGATAAACAAAAATAGAACCTATTTATACTGAGTATGAGACATTCCATGGTTATATCAGAACAAATGGTGATTTTAAAGAGTACAGTGATATTGATAAATATATCTCAATTTTTAAAAAGAAAAAAATTTGGAGAAGGACCAATTAAAACTAATTGGGATAATGATAGGGATAAAATAGAGCTGAAAAATTTGTGGAATATTAGAAGAATTTAAAGATACTAGTAATTATGAAGAAGAAAAAAGCAAATGTAGAAAAATTTAAAGAATCTCATAAAAACATTCAATATGTAAATGAAGTACCTAGTGATGCAAACTTTGTAAAAATGTATTTGAAGTAAATGTTGATTATAAATTAGGGAATAAAGACAAGGATGAAAATTATCCAAGCGATGAAAAATGAGGCGGAAGATTCAAATAAAAAATATCTTGCGTATACAACAGGTTCTAGAGAAGTTAGATATCATAGTGATAACAGTAACTATCAGTATGGAATAGGTCAACTATATAAAGAATATACAAAAAGATGGCGTTACATATAGAGTAGCTTCACCAACAAAAATATGATCAATACGCTTATGTGTCAGGGCCATCAATTACAGAAATTCACTATTACAATTTATACCAACCAACCGCGCCTACCATGTTGGTGAAGAGTTAACAAGGTCAAAAACATTTATGCTAAAGAAGAGAAGTCTACTACAGAAATCAAAAAGGAAATGTAAAAAGTCCATTACCAATTAGAGGATGGAACTTCGATTAAAGAAAGTGGGATGTTGTAAAAAGATGCAGTTGTATCTTCTACAGAAGAAAAATATTACCTGGATAAAGGATGATAAAAAGTTGTTGTTGAACACTAACGACAACAAATTATGATGTTTCATATGACACAACAACACGAAAAACTACAAGACATCACCAAAAATGGTAAAAATATAAAACTAGTAGGACTGAAAACAGGATCTTCGGCTGAGACAGGAAAAGTCGCATCAGGAACTACAGAAATTACCTATGTCTCATAAACTAGCAACTGGAGGAAATGTATTTGCAAAAATACATGTTAGAAGGAACAACTACTGAAATAGCAGAAAGGGAAAGTCTTAAAACAAGATGCTTCTATTGGGGATGAATATACGTCTGTTGCTCCTAAAGTGGGAACACTACTTCAAAAAGATAGAAAAACTTATTTCTGCCAAAAGGACATCGTGTTGCTTCAGCGCCTGAAAAATAGGTACAGTTGATGAAAATGAAAAACAGTTATTTATGACTTTGTAGAATACTCTTAGTGAAAAAGGTGAACTGAAAGTACAACCAGAATTGCCAGAAGGAATTGTAAGTGAGAAGGGCGAACCAGAAGTACAACCGGAATTACCAGAAGGTGTCGTGAGTGAAAAAGGGTGAACCAGAAGTGCAACCAGCGTTACCAGAAGGTATCATCAGTGAAAAAGGTGATCCAACAGTTCATCCTATAGTCGCATTATTGATTACTCGCCATATTATTATTGGATCAAATGAAGAACTTGTTCCAACTGAGATGGGTCATTTTGGTCCAAAACAAGGAACTCATTACAAAAAAATGGAAAACAATACCAATATGAAATGACTCTGAGAAGAGGATGGGATTACGACTCATTACTAGAGAACTTTCTGGTGAAACACGTTCAAAATATTTCTCAAGAAAATAGAGAGAAACAACCTGAACAAACGGAGAATTCAACGAGTAACCTAGTAGAACCTCAACAAGAGAATTTGCAGCATAATGCTGAATTAGTTTCTCATCCTGAACTACAAAAAACAGGTCAAGCAGGAAATACTACCGACATGGTTAGGATTCCTAAGTTTAATAGGTGGAGTTTTCGTTAAAAGAAAAACAATAAAGATAATTTTTAAATAATCTCTAACAACCAAAAAGTCTGTCGCAGGAGAACCTCTCTAGGACAGACTTTTGTCATATTTCGTAAAAATCAACAATGATTAGTCTTCTAAGTTTACATTGTGGTAAACTTTTTGAACGTCTTCATTATCTTCTAAAGCGTTAATCATACGTTCAAATAAACGTAAGTCATCGCCTGGTTAATGTTACTTCTGATTGAGGAATCATTTCGATTTCAGATACTGTAATTCTGTAATTCCCTAATCCTTCTAATACGCAGTACGAACAGTGTTGAAGTCGTTTGGTTCAGCATAAACGATACTTGGTCGTCTTCTTGAACAACGTCACGAACGTCTACTTCTGCTTCCATTAATTGTTCTAATAATTCGTCAGCATCTTTATTTTGCAATACCGAAGATTGCTGTATGGTCGAATAAATAAGTTACAGAACCTGGTGCACCCGATATTTCCGCCGTTTTTGCTATAAAGCAGCACGAACGTCTGCAGCAGTATGGTTTACGTTATTTGTTAGTGCGTCTACGATAATCATAGAAACCGTTAGGACCGAATCCTTTCATAACGTAATTCTTGGTAATCTGCCATCGCCGCCACCTTTAGCTTTTTCTCAATTGCACGTTCGATAATATGACGAGGTACATTATATGTTTTCGCACGGTCAATTACGAATTTTTAATTTTTGGTTAGAATGTGGATCTGGTTCACCTTGTTTTTGCTACTGCATAGATCTCAATTCCGAATTTTGCATAAATTTTTACTGTTGTTAGCATCGAGTTTTAGTTTTTCTTTTTCTACGATGTTAGCCCATTTACGTCCCATTTTCTCACTCACTTTCTAAAAATATCTATAAGACATTCTTCATTATACAGATGGAAGCTAGGTTTGTTAAGTATTTTCTATTCAGAAATGCATTTTACAAGAAAATTTTTCTAAAAATGATACTCTATAAGAGAGGTGAGTTTATGAAAAATATTCAAAGTAATCTATTTAGAAAGCGAAACTTGTGGGGTTTGTCATGCATTACAGCCACGAGTAGAAGAAGTTACAGAACAAGAAGGAATAGCATTAGAAGTCATTAATGTAACGCAACATCCTGAAGTGGCAAGTCAGTATCAAGTACTAACAGTTCCGGTTGCGATTGTTTTGTAGGAGAGAGAGAATTTGCTCGTCAAGCGAGATTTATTGACATGAAATTGTTCGAAAAACAGCTGCAACAAGCAAAAAGAATTTACTCAAATGGAAGATTATTCATCGATAAAAAATGGTGGAAGATTTAATGCTTTGAATTTAACAATTTCATAATAATTATTCAGTTGTATTTAAAAAGGAAAGTGCTATAATGATGACAACGAATGGGGGTGGTCTTTTTGTATGTAGACTTACTATTACTGTTAGTAGCTGTCATTGGTGTTTTTCATTTCTTTGTTCTCCAAAATGGAATCTACTCGGTAGTGTGATAACAGTAATAAGTTTTGCAACCTACAGTTTCCTTCATCCATACTGGAATTTCTTCGTCATTATCCTATTTGTATTTGGTTTCCTATTTTTAGGATTTGAAGTATTAATTCCGGGAATTGGGGCTTTAGGAGTGTTAGGGACAGTATTCGTATTAGGAGGGATGTACTGGGCAAACCAGGCTGTCATGGATTTAGTCGTTTTAATTTTTAATGTCACTATTGCTGGCAATAGTCTTGTTAGTTTTATTGGTAAAAGGGGAAATCATTTTTTCATAAGGAAGGGTTAGTATTACTTTCTTCTCTAAAAATCAAAAAGGCTATTCAACCTCAAAAAGTATATGACGATTTAGTCAATAAAACAGGGAAAACATTAACGATATTACGTCCAAGCGAAAGGTTGAACTAGACGGAGAAATCGTTGATGTTGTCGAGTACGGGATTTGTGATTCCAGAAGATACAATGATCAAGTTGTAAAAAGTAGAAGGAAGTAAAAATCGTTGTACAAGTTTTGGAGAACAATAATGAGAAGGAGGGAGTAAGATGTTAGAAAAAGGTTTATTCAATAATCCAACAGGAGTCATTGGACTCATTGTGATACTATTTCTAATTTTAACAGTAGTTATGTTATTTTTAGATTTGTGCTGATTGGGTTATGGATTACAGCATATTTTTCTGATGTAAAATTGGAGTAGGCACATTAGTGGGGGATGAGATTACGTCGAGTAGCTCCTCAATATATTGTGCGTCCAATGATTAAAAGCAACAAAAGCAGGGTTGAAAATCGATATTAATGAATTAGAAGCCCATTATTTAGCAGGTGGGAATGTCAATGTAGTTATTGATGCGTTAATCGCAGCACAACGTGCGAATATTGACTTAGAATTTGAACAAAGCAGCTGCCATTGACTTAGCAGGTCGAAATGTATTTGAAGCCGTTCAAGTATCTGTAAATCCAAAAAGTAATTGAAACTCCGGTTATTGCAGGGGTTTGCGATGGATGGGATTGAAGTTCAAGCAAAAGCAAAAGTAACGGTACGTGCCAATATTGAACGATTAGTTGGGGTGCTGGTGAAGAAACTATTATTGCCCGTGTTGGTGAAGGGATTGTTACTACCGTTGGTTCAGCAGCTCACCATAAATTAGTTTTAGAAAATCCGGATTCTATTTCCCAAACGATTTTGAGAAAAAGGATTAGATGCAGGTACAGCATGCGAAATTCTATCCATTGATATCGCAGATGTTGATGTCGGTAGAAATATCGGGGCAAAATTACAAAGCAGAACAAGCAGAAGCTGATAAGAAAATTGCACAAGCTAAAGCTGAAGAACGTCGTTCCTCTTGCCGTAGCGCAAGAACAAGAAATGTTAGCAGAAGTACAACGGATGCGTGCAAAAGTTGTAGAAGCTGAATCGCAAAATTCCATTAGCGATGGCAGAAGCTCTACGTAATGGAAAAACTTGGAGTCATGGACTACTATCAATTGAAAAATATTCAATCGGATACAGATGATGAGAGAAGCGATTAGCAAATCTTCTGTTGAGAGTGAATCATGAATATTATACTCTTTCTCTTGTATGTAATAACTTTACGTGATTATGTCTGCTGGTAGTTATCTTAATTTAAAATGAAAAAGTAAAAGAAAAGGGATTTAGCCAACTGCACGATTGGTTGAATCATTCTTTTCAAGAAAAATCCGTTTCGCCTAAACGTCATCATCCCAAAAATCAAAAAGTGGTAGATGTTGTTGAGAAGAAATGCCTGAAACAAAAGCGACATTATCTCATACAGAGAAAATGAGACACCAATTTTTAAAGATAGTACAAGTCTTTCGACAATTTTCACCAGAGGACTATTCTTTATCCGTATTTGACAAGGAATTAATCCAAAGAGTGTCGATTATTTCTTCAGAAGAAATTGATACAATGAGAAGAAGTGCCATTTTAATTCATACTGAAAAATTAAAAACGATTATATTTTGAATAATCCGAATTTACTCAGAAGAATTATTAGAACATCTTGAGTTTTTGTAGAAGAAATGGAAGCTATCCAATTACAGGAAGAAGAAGTTCAACATATGGGTTCAAAAAGGCGATTTAGTCGTTGAAACTGTAAAAAGTGCAACAAATTATACAACAAAAACCGAGTATTGAAACATCACACAATGGAAAAAGCAATTGTCGCAAGTGAAGTGTTATCGAAACCAAAAAGTATGCGATAAAAAGCGTAGAAAGAAGGTTAGTGCAGAAATGCTTAGCCTTTTTATTTTTGTGTTACAACATGTCTAGTAGAGAGGTGAATATCATGTTAGAACAAGAAATGATTTCTCAGTTATAAAACAAGGGAATAATACAGCATTAACACAAGAAGAATTAGAATGGTTATGGGAGAATATAGGAAATCCGAATCCAGAAATCCGAGATGACTTGGTCTTTAATTTATTTGGACAATTTATTTTTGAACAACTGATAACAAAAGAACAATTACGCTGGATCATTGAAAAAGTGAATGTCACAAATCCTTTGGAGTATAGAATCGAAGAAATTGGTAGTGCAACGGCGTATCGTTCATTCTCAGCGCTTGTCATGGGAATGATTTTACAAGTAGATGGGGATAAAACAAGTGGATATGATTCTTGTTTAACAACTTCAGAGAGAACGAGTTGGATCCAACATGGCATTCGTTATTTTAAAAAGACAGAACGGGATATGATGAAAAGTTAGGATGGGTACATGCATTTGCTCATGGAGCAGATTTATTAGAACCATTATTTCTCATCCGACTTGTACCCAAGAATATGTAGTAGAAGTATTAGAAGTCATTAGCGATATTTTTCAAAAAGAGTAAACGACCATTTATGGATGAAGAAGAAAGAAGATTAGGATTAGCAATCTTTTTGGAATAGAGTCTGAAATCTTTTCTCAAAAATTGTTGCGTGAGTGGATTAAAAAGCAAAGGTTTGAAGAATTAGATGGAAGCCGTGAAAGTTATCAGCGATTAGCAATGTACAAAAGTTTTTAGCGACAATCTAGTAGGGATGGAAAGCTTTTAAACCTTTGGGAGAAAATTCTTTAAAGGATGAGATGATGATGATCCTCCAAGAATATGAAAAACCACAAACACAATGGTCGGTGGAAAAGAGACTCTGAAATATTTAACTTGGGAGGATAATATTTCTTATTTGAGAATGACTAAAGTATAGAGTGAAATTTTGAAAAATTATATGAAGACTCCGATAAGAAAGTGAGAAGAATCTTTTGAAAGAAATACATAAAACAGATAAAAACATTTCTCACGTAGTAAAAGTAATAAAGCTTTCGGCTTATATTACAGGGGAAATTTGAGACTAGGAGGCTCAAATTTTAGCCATGAGACTCGCAGTTGCGAGGCTGCTGGCGACCATGCTACGGCTAGAAATATTTTTCTGTTTTATTATAGTTATTTTACGAAAGTATTTATTTGTACAAGCAACGAGAAACTTTCTCTTAATGTATCTTCTGGTAAGTTTTTACCAATAAATACTAAAGTCGACTTTACGATCTGTATCATTCCAATCACGTCCACGAGAAATATCAAAACTCATTTTGAACCCTTGAAAATGATTTGATAATCCAAACCTTCTACGCTTAAAAATCCCTTTTATAACGATTATAATTCAGGTCCATAAATATAAACTAATTCATTCAACCATTCATTAATATGGGCCAAAACAAGAGGTTTCTCAGTTTCAATGACAAATGAATTAATCCCACTGTGGTGGCGTGATGTTTGTGATGATGATGTCCACTGATGGTGATGATCATGATCATGGTGATGTTCTTTATCGTGATGGTGGTCATGATCGTGTTTCCCCATGTGCATGAGTATGTCCACATTCTTCACAGTATTCATCGTGTTCGCCATGAGCATGAGTGTGTCCACAAGCTTCACATATTCTTCTTCAGAATTTTCTTGCATTTCTAAAAATTTTCTTTTCAGAAGCATAGAATAATTCAGAGTCCAAACATATCTTTCATTTCTACTGGACGAGCATCTAAATCTTGAATTTCTGCAAAGGATTGATAGAACGAACTTCATAATCACTTTTGTATAAAATAGTGTCGTCTACTAAACTATGTTTAGACATAAAGATTTTGTCTGCAAAAACTGACTTGTTTTGCTGGTTCAGTTGATGAGTGGTTTGATATAAGAAATTTTTGAATCAACAACTGTTAAAAACAGCGTCTAAAAATAAAATGTTCATTTAAAAATGGTACATTGATAAATGTTTGAGCAATTGGTGCAGGATCTGCTAAGCCAGTTGTTTCAAATAATACACAGTCCACTTCTAATACTGTTTGTTCTTTGACCATTAAAATAGATTTTAACATGTCTGCAATATCTGTACAGAAGAGTACAACATAAGCAGCCATTATCCATTTGATAAATTTCTTCTTCTACATCTAATACGAATTGATGATCAACATCCAATTTTCTCCAAATTCATTAATAACTACGGCAATATGTTCACCGTGTTTTTCTTTTAATACTTTTGTTAATGAGGCGTTGTTTTACCTGCTCCTAAAAACCGCTGACAATGGTTACTGGAATTTTGCTACTCATCATGATTTCCTCCATTCATGTAATTAAATCTACATAATTACGATTCTATTCCTATTGTATCATTGCAGGGAAAAATGTCAAAAATAAAAAGACAGTTAATTTTATAGAAAGAAAAATCAGACAGAAAATCAATTTTATGGTATACTGACAAGTGAGAATAAATGGAGCAGGGTGTGCATGATGCAAAAAGAAAATCGACTGGAGTCGAGACTTTATACAAAAACATCAATATTTATTTTGCATGTCCCTATTGTCATGCAGCTATTGAAGCGTTAGATGGGTATAGTATTGTTTGTACGAACCGTCATCGTTTTGATATTAATAAAAAGGCACTCTCCATTTGATGAAACAAAAAGCGAATGAGGATTATGATGCTGAGCTATTTACGCATCGTTATGAATTAGCGCAAAGTGGTTTCTTCAATCCTTTGTTAGACGAAGTTTTGTCATCTGATTTCAAAAACAGGAGAATCACCTAATTGTTGATATTGGCTGTGAGAAGGAAGCCCGCTTGCTTATTTATCGTCATTTTAGAAGATATTCCTTTAGTAGGAATGGATATTGCTAAGGAAGGCATTTTGGCTGCTAGTAATCATCATGCTCAAAAAGCTTTTATGGATTGATGGCAGATTTAGCGCAGTTACCTTTTAGGGATGAGATCTTGTGGAGCTTTTAATCAATATGTTGACTCCTTCGAATTATAAGGAGTTCAACGTGTCTTAGCATCAGGAGGAAGAAATTAATTAAAATTATTCCTGGAAGTAATTATTTAATTGAATTAAGACAACAATTATATAAAAGTAATGAAGAAAAACAACACTATTCTAATGAGGATATTGTAGAACGATTTAAACAAGAATATCCATCAGATGAAGATGAAGGAAGTTTCTTATCAAGTGACACTTACAAAAGAAATGTATGGACACCCTATTACAAATGACTCCTTTATATTGGGGAGCTAGTAAAGAAGATCAAGATTATAGTAAAAATCATCCTTTAGAAACTATTACGGTACATTTATGGATATTAGTTGGAGAAAAAGAATTAACGACGGAGGAACGAAAATGGATTAAAAAGATTTATTTAAAAACAAGAAACAGAAGCAACAGCTCAAGACAAACCAACATTCAAATTAGGGTGAAGATGTTTATAAAAATTAGCGATGATTCTCTAGATTTAGTAGTAACAGGGAATCTGGAAGGAACGTTAAAAGTAGGGGATTTTGTTTGGTTGACAAATCTTTGGGAATGATAATGGAACTGTTACAACTTCTGCTGATTTACGCAATGGAAAAATGCTCAGAGAGAAAAGTGTTTGAAGTAACAGATGAACCAGTGGCTCTTTGGTTTAGAAGATGCAATGCCTTTAGGGATTAAAAAGGTAGTGTGTTACATGAAGAAGGTGCCAACAAGGAAGAAATCTATAAAACATTTGTCAATACATTAGGGAATGTCTTTGTTGGTCGTCAAGAAGGTGTTTTAACACAAAGAGATATTGAGACCTTAACCTTAGCGGATTTATCAGAAATTGCACGTGTATTTTTACTATACTGTCATATGAATGCTTCGCAAGAATCACCAGAAGAACTATACTGCAAATGTCAGCAAAATTGAACAATTAATGATTGCCGTGCGAGATAAATTGCTACAAGCAGATGAATTAGTAACCGTGTATTCTAAAAACAGAAGAACCTTTATTTATTCTCTCAAACTCAACAAAGAAGAAGGATTCATTTGTAGTTCGCCAATGATCTTCATTGCTCCAGTAGCGTATGAAGAAAGATTAGCTTCTCGATTTTGCAGATACAGAAATTTTTGAATTACGTCGTATTCAAAAAGGAGAAGATGGAAAAAGGAATTGAGAATTTCTTCTTAGAAACTTTCTACCAAAATGGAGCAACAGGTGTCCATCTTGTAACAGAACAAACATCTCTTACAGCAGAAGGAATTATTGCAGCACCTGATTATACAGGAGGTATGAAGAAGATATTCCGTTACAAACCCTGATGCGATGAGATGGATCTTGTTATTAGGCCAATTAGATTTCCAGCAGACAGAAGAACAAAAATTATGCACGGATTATACTATCGTTTCTTATGCTTAGATTACCAAAAAGCGAAATTCTTAACACCAATTAAATTAGAAAAATGCAGATTCAAATGCACAACTAGACTTTACAATCTGGAGAAAAATGAATATTGCCATTTTACCAGGGAAAAGATGAAAAAGAAGCAATGGTCTTCTATACGGATTGGAAGAGATTGAGACAAATTTAGTGATGAAAGCTGGAGTGGAATGATTCAGACTTCTATCTCAAGTAACAAAAGCTTTCGATGTAGTGATTAACCCATCAGAAAATCCAGCTCTTGGATGTTATGTCAATGATGAAATGTTTGAGGAAATGAAAAAGTGAGATTAATCAATCGAGGAGGAGTGTTCAAGTAGAACGCTCTTCTTTTTCTTTTTTAAAATTTCTATATGAAGTAATTGACAAAAAATAGATAAAGGGGTATATAGTTCTATATGAGAACTATTTTTGAAAAGTGGTGTTGATATGACTTCGAAGATGCATGGCGGAAATTTAATTCACCATATTGGATTAGTAAATGGAAGAGTTTGCCAAAATTATTAAATAATGAACCCGAAAGCTTTTATATAGAAGTGAACAAGCAAAAATTTTTATCCGTACTGTGGAATGATACAGAGGGATATATTACTTTATACTGATTTGAGTATTCGAACAGGGCTTGCCAATAATACTCTAACAAGTATGATTAAAAATTGGAAGAACAAGGGCTTAGTTTATTTGAAACATTGTCCAAAAGACAAAACGAAAAAGATATGTAAACTTAACAGAATTAGGATGGGCTCAAAAAGAAATTGAGAAAAATTCTATAAAGAATTAGGAGAAATTTTTATTCTGGATTTAGTAAAGAAGAAATTATCCAAGTAGAAGAATATTTAAATCGCATTCTTCAAAATTTAAGAAGAAATGAAGTACTTAAATAATTTAGGTGTTAGGAGGGTTTATAGTGATTGAATATAAAAATGTAGCATTACGCTACGCAGATGTCTTAAAAGATGTCAATTTACAGATTGAAGACGGTGAATTTATGGTGATTAGTGGGTCCATCTGGTTCAGGGAAGACAACGATGATGAAAATGATTAACCAATTAATCAGAACCCACAGATGGAAATATTTACTGAATCAAAAACGAATTAAAGATCATCATCAACGAGAGTTACGATTAGAAACCGGATATGTTTTGCAACAAATTGCGCTTTTTCCAAATTTAACCGTAGCAGAAAATATTGCCTTTAATTCCTGAGATGAAAGGTTGGAAAAAGAGCAAATTCAAAGCGCAATCAAAAAGAATTATTAGAAAAAGTAGGACTTTTTCTTTGAAGATTATGCGAATCGTTATCCAAAAGAATTATCCGGAGGAGAACAGCAACGAGTAGGAATTGTTCAGGCTATATTGCGACTCCAAAAAAATATTATTAATGGATGAACCTTTTTCGGCATTAGATGCCATTAACTGTAAAACAATTACAAAGATTTAACCAAACAACTGCATCAAGAATTTAAAATGACAGCATTATTTGTTACACATGATACAGATGAGCTATAAAGTTAGCAGATAGAATTGCTGTATTAAAAGATGGAGAAATTGTTCAGTAGACACTCTCACGAAATTCAAACAAATCCGGCTAATGAGTTTGTCAAAGAATTATTCAAAGGGGGAGAATATCATGAATGAATTCATTCCGAACATTTTCAAGAGAGAAAATAGTGAATGGATGTTAGCTCTTGGTCAACACCTTCAACTTTCTTTATTAGCTTTTATTATTAGCAGTAGTAATTGCGATTCCTATTGCAGTATTAGTTAGTTCATCGAAAAATTTTCGGATTTTATTACAAATAGCAGGAATTATTCAAAACATTACCATCTTTAGCGTTAATTGGATTATTTATTCCTTTAATGGAATTGAACATTACCAGCTTTAACAACATTAGTGTTATATGCGTTATTCCCAATTTTACAAAAATACAATTACAGGGTTACAAGGAATTGATGAAAGTCTAGTCGAGCCGGAATTGCTTTTGGAATGACAAAATTCGAGCGTCTTAAAAATTTGAAATTGCTATAGCAATGCCTGTAATTATGTCGGGAATTCGTACCGCAGCTGTGTTCATTATTGGAACAGCGACTTAGCAGCATTAATTGGTGCTGGAGGATTAGGAAGCTTTTATTTTTATTAGGAATTGACCGAAATAATTCAAGTTTAATCTTGATTGAGCTATTTCTGCTGCGATTTTTAGCAATTTTTATTTAATTTCTTATTGAAATGGATGGAAACTGCAAAATTAAAAACGATTCTGTCAGCCTTTTTAGTTTTAATCATTGGATTAGGAGCTTCTATGCACCAACAATTGCTAAAATGCAAACATCAGATAAAACTAGTGATCGCAGGAAAATTAGGGACCAGAACCTGAGATTTTGATGAATATGTATAAGTTATTAATCGAAGATCAAACAAAATTAAAAGTCGAAGTGAAACCAAACTTTGGAAAAACGAATTTCTTATATGAAGCATTGAAAAAGGGAGATATTGATATTTACCCAGAATTTTTCAGGAACGATTACAGAAAGTTTATTGAAAAATAAGCCAAAAGTTAGTCATGAACCTGAAGAAGTGTATGAAGTAGCTCGTAAAGGAATTTTTAGAACAAGATGGTTTTGTATTTTTAAAACCAATGGCGTATCAAAATACTTATGCAGTTGCCGTGCCAAAACAATTAGCAGAAGCTGAAAAATTAACAAAAATTTCTGATTTGAAAAAGTGAACCGTCCATTAAAAGCTGGATTTACATTAGAATTTAATGACCGTGAAGATGGAAATAAAGGATTGCAAAGTATGTATGGCTTACAATTGGATGTAGCTACAATGGAACCCTGCATTACGTTATCAAAGCTATTCAATCTGGCGATATTCAAGTTACAGATGCTTATTCAACAGATGCAGAAATTTCACGTTACCAATTAAAAAGTATTAGAGGATGATAAACAATTATTCCCACCGTATCAAGGGGCTCCTTTAATGAAACAAGACTTGTTGAAAAACATCCTGAATTAGAAGGGATTTTTGAATCAATTAGCTGGAAAAATTTCTGAAGAAGAAATGAGCCAAATGAATTTTTGAAGTAGGGCAAATGGAAGACCTGCTGAAGAAGTTGCTAGAGAATATTTAGTGAAAGTTAATCTTTGAAATAGTGAGAAAAGCCAAGAAAAATCTTTTTGTTTGTGAGGTCGCCAGCAGCCTCGCGTGCGAGTCTCATAGTTAACTCTCACTACAAAAATTTTTCTTCTTATTTTTAAAACATCAAAAAGGCATAAATCATGAGCGTATGATTTATGCCTTTTTGTTGTCTATTTTTTAGAGAAAAACTTCACTGACTGTATTTGTTAGTGGGGATAAAAAGTCTGTAATTTCTTGAGGGCTTTCTTTTTCCTCGGGCAATCCATTTTTGACATACCCCAAATAATGCATTGAGAGATAGACGCTATAATATTCTAATTCTATTATATTTAAAGAATTGGTAGAAATTCTTTTTCGATATCTGTCTTTACAAGAATGAGTAATTTATTGCGAAGAAAATTTTTGAATTTCTTTTTGTACCATTTTTCGGATAATAACGCGGCTAAAAGGGGCTCAGATTGTAAATATTCAAATACTTCAAAAAAATAGCTTGTTGTTTATCGTTGCATACTTAAGCTAAAAATATATTCTAGTGTATGGAACAGTCTATTTTTGGTAGAGATCAATCATATCGTATTTATCTTTGTAATGGGTATAAAAACTGGAACGACTAATTCAGCTGTTTCTGCTAATTTTACAGCACTAATTTGGTCAGAAAGGTTGTTCTGCTAGTAATTGTACCATAGCATCTTCAATAGCTTGTTTTTGTTTTTTGTCGTTTATTACTCTCTGTCATATTATCTCCTTTATGAACATTTTTATACATTGTGTCTAAAAATGTTTTTAATCACTTGATATATGTTTTTATTGTTGTATAATCTATTTTATCAAAAATTAGACATTATGTACAGAAAAAGAGGGCTTATATAGTTTCGAGAATGGAAAGTAGTTTACCAACTTTTATAATTGTTATGGTAGGGATTGCTCTTATTCCTGCTTTGTATAATATTATATTTTTATCTTCTATGGGATCCATATGGAAAATTATCTGAATTGCCGGTAGCAGTTGTGAATAAAGATCAGCCAGCTACTTATAACGAGAAATCAATGAACATTGAGAAGACATGGTCTCGAATTTGAAGGATAATGATTCGTTAGATTTTCATTTTGTTACAGAAGCAGAAGGTGTGGAAGGACTAGAAAATGGTACTTATTATATGGTTTGTGACCTTTACCTAGTGATTTATCCCAAAAGCTGCATCGATTTTTAACAAATCATCCAGAACAAATGAATATTGATTATCAAAACTTCAAGTGGACATAGTTTTATTGCTAGTAAAATGAGCGATTCAGCGATGGTTCAATTAAAGCAGACAGTTGCAAAAATGTGACAGAAACTTATACAAAAGCTCTATTTGAAAAAATGGGGAATTTAAAAGAAGGGATGGAACAAGCTTCGCAAGGAAGTCAAACTCTTGCTGATGGGTTAATCAATTAAAAGATGGAAGCCAACAATTAGCGACTAATTTACAAACTTTGGCTCAATCAAGTGTCACTTTTTCAAATGGAGCAGAGCAGTTTACGAATGGACTAGCAACTTACATAGATGCTGTGAAAAATTGATGCAGGTGTAACGACATTCCATAATGGATTACTAACTATACAGGAGCTGTTTCTCAATTAGATAATGGCTTAAATCAATTATCTTCTAAAACTCCAGAATTAGCTTCCGGAATCCAACAATTAAATGATGGGGTTCAAGCATATGCTGGTGGAGTGGTGAAACTAGACTCTGGGTTGAATCAATTATCTAGTGGAGTTCAAGCTTACACTTCTGGAGTGGATAGCTTATCTTCAGGGGTAACTCAATTGGCAGGTCAATCAGAAACATTGCGAAATGGGAGTTCAACAATTGAATCAAGGAATTCAGCAATTATCGAGTCAATTAGAGGCATCTGCACAAAAAGTAGTCAAATTTCTCAATTGGCAGCTGGATTAGATCAATTAAATCAAAGCTGATTCAAGCGACAAATATAAATGAAAGTACAGCTTTAATGGGTGAGGTAACCAATGCTTTATCTACAATCGCAGCTTCAGCACAAAGTATAATGGTAAATAGTCAAGCTTCTCAACAAGCTGCATTAACAGCTATTCAATCAACAAATGCGTATAGCACTTTAGAGTGCTGAACAGCAAGCAGAATTAACAGCAGCTGTATCAAATCAATCAAATACAAGTATGCAATCTGCAAAAGAAATTTTATCGACGATTCAAGTATTAAAAGGGAATTTGGGAAATGCAAAATCTCAAGCGGAAAAGTGTCGCTAAATTACAATCCGCAGCAGGACAAGTATTGCCATTAGCGTCTACTTCATTAACACAATTATCAGGAGGAATTGGAACACTACAATCGGCAGTAAGTCAACAACTAGTTCCAGCTAGCCAAGCGATTCAAAGTGGTGTGGGTGCTTATACAAGTGGAGTGGATAAAGTTGCACAAGGAGCCAATGCTTTTAAGCTCTAAAAACAGTGCTTTAAACGGTAGTGTTAGCCAGTTAGCGTCAGGTTCTTCTCAATTGGCCGAAAAATCTTCAACTTTAACTTCTGGAGTTGGACAATTGCGCAAAAAGCTCCTGAACTAGTCACAGGTATTGAAAAATTTCTTCTGGAAGTAACCAATTAAATCAAAAATCTTCAGAATTAGTATCTGAATTACTACCTTGCAAGCAGGAACAAATCAGCTAAATCAAAAATCTGAACAACTTCTTTCGGGTTCTTCTAAATTAACAGACGGATCACAAAAATTGCAGATGGTGCAGAAAAACTTGCTGATGGAGGAAATACTCTTTCATCTGGTTTAGAAACTTTTATATGGAGGAGTTACTACATTAAGTACTGGATTAATGGATGCAAATGAACAATTAGCACTAGCTTCAACAGAAGAGACAAAATGCGAAAAACTTTATCAAATCCATTGGCATTATCGAAAACAGATGATGATGCAGTATCGGTTAACGGAATTGCGATGGCTCCATATATGATTTCTGTGGCATTATTTGTAGCAGCATTATCAACGAATATGATTTTTTGCGAAACTTCCATCTGGAAGACAGCCAGAAACTCGTTGGGCATGGTTCAAAGCTCGTTTAGAAGTTAATGGAATTATTGCGGTATTAGCAGGAATACTTGTTTATGGTGGAGTACACTTGATAGGATTAACAGCGGTACATGAAATGAAGACATTATTATTGATTCTATTAGCGAGTGTAACATTTATGTCAATCGTAACAGCACTAACGACATGGAATTCTCGAGTGGGAGCCTTCTTCTCACTTATCTTATTATTATTACAATTAGCATCAAGCGCAGGGACTTATCCTCTTGCATTGACGAATGATTTCTTCAAAACGATTAATCCATGGCTTCCGATGAGTTATTCAGTATCAGGATTACGTCAAACGATTTCTATGGTAGGAATGATTCAAGAACAAGTTGTATTCTTAAGTGTGACACTAGTCATCTTTATGGGATTAGGTGTTCTTGCATATCAACCTGGTATGGGGGAAGAGTAGAATTTAGGATAAATTGAAAATGGAAGAAGCTAGTGAAAATTATTGCTAGCTTCTTTTTAGCATTAAAATCAAAAAAATATTACTTAAGAAATGAAAAATAATAATCAACACCTTATTACTCCGTTGTTAGTAGGAAATACGCATAAATTATTAAAAAAATTAGACAAATTAGGTTGACGATGAACAAGAAAAGCGGTTACTATTATATTGGATAAAACAAAAATTTTTTTCAGGTACGGCTGAAAAAAATATTATAGTTAAAGAAGGGAATAATTATGGGGTATCCTAAGTTTATTGAAGGCTTATGTCAAGTGACATATGATATGTGGAATAAAAGGCTGGGACGAATATAACGGAGGAAATGTTAGTTATCGTTTAACAGTTGAAGAAGCTGAAAATCTTGAAAGCAGCTTAGCTGGTACAGAATATACGTACTATGCTGAAAATAGAAAAGAAGTGGAAGTTTTTAGATGTTCCAGAACATGTGAGAGGAGAATATATCTTAATTACTGCTTCTGGAAGCCATTTTAGAACATTACATTCTCAACCACATGCGGATACTGGTATCATTCAATTAACAGATAAAGGTTATCAAGTAGTTGCAGGTTTTGTTACAGGCAAACGTCCCTACAAGTGAAATCTTCATGCATGTATTATCTCATGCAGCTAGATTAAAACAAAATCCAAATCATAGAGTAGTAATTCATAATCATGCAACAAATGTTGTAACTTACTGCTTATTAAATGATGTAACAACTGAATCTTTATCTTTAGATTTATGGTCAGTGTTAACTGAATCAATCGTAGTATTTCCCTGATGGAATTGCTGTTCTACCTTGGAAGTTCCAGGAACTCAAAAAATTGGTTCTGCTACAGCTAAAGAATTGAAACTCATCGTTTAGTTGTTTGGAGCAAACATGGAGTTCTTTCTACTGGTGTAGATTATCAAGATTGCTTCGGATTAATTGAAACTGCTGATAAAGCAGCTCATATTGCATTAGATGTTCAAAGAGTTAGTGGTAAGAGCATTTTATGAAAGTAATGTTCTATCTAAAAGAAGATTTGAAGAAAATCTGTGCTGTTCTAAAAGTACCAGAAAGATATTTAGATTAATTTGAACAAATTCGTAACCTGTTGGTGGATCCAACAGGTTTTTGGTTTTACGTAAATTTGATAAAATTTATAAAAAACTGTGAACATAGTAACAAATGATAACAATCAGATTTTTCATAGGAATAGAATGTAAATAATCAATCAAAGGAAGTGATTTTATGAATTTTTTTCAGGAAAAGTTGCTATCGTGACAGGTGGAGCAAATGGGATTGGAAAAAGAAGTAGTAAGAGGAATTGTTGAAGGTGGAGGTTTTGTAGTGATTGCAGATATTAATGAAGCTGCTGCTACAAAAACAGTAGCCGAGTTTGGACCAGAACATACTGTATTTGAATATATGGATTTAGGAAATCATGAATCCATTGTTGCAAGTATGAACAAAAATTCTATCTGAACGTAAAGTTGATATTTTTAGTCAATTGTGCAGGAGTTATTAGTGCGAAACCTTTTCGATCAATTGACGTATGAAGAATGGGAAAAGAACAATTCGTATTAATCTTTCTGGATGTTTCTCAACGATTAGCACTATTTTTCCCTCATTTTATTGAAAATAAAGGAGGTAGAATTGTCAATGTATCTTCCGTTGCTGCAAAATTAGGGGGAGGTCTTCTAGGAACTGCAGCGTATGCTTCTTCTAAAGCAGGCTTGAATGGATTAACAAAAGCTGTTGCTAAAGAAGGCGGGAAATACAATATTGCTTGTAATGCAGTATGTCCATCCTTTACTAGAACAGATATGACAACAGTGCTTTCAGAAGATAAAGAAAAGAGTCAAAAAGTGATTAGTATGATTCCTTTAGGACGTCGTGCAGAACCTGTTGAAATAGCTCAAATGATTTTATTCTTCGCCAGTGATTTAGCAAGCTTTATTACTGGAGAAATCGGCGACTGCGATGGCGGTATTACATTAGATGGTTGATTTTTCTTCCGCTTGATAAAATTTTAAAAAGGTATGTGAATGCAATGAAAAAGATTAAAATTCCTGGGGATACCATTATTGTACCAATGTTTATTGGATGTTTTATTAATACATTTATTCCTCAAATCTTACAGATTGGTGGATTTACGACACCGATTGTAAAAAGGTGCTGGGCCATTGGTTGGGGCGTTCTTATTTGTCATCGGGGAACGATTTCCCTAAAAATACACCGAAGGCTGTTGTTCGTAGGGGCGTCCATTATTATCGCTAAAAATTATTGTTTCAATTATTCTAGGATTATTAGTGGCAAAAGTTTTTCAATGATAATTTCTTAGGATTGAGCGCAGTAGCGGTAATTGGAGCAATTTCAGTAGCGAATAATGCGATGTATGCTGGGATTGTAGAAGTATACGGTGATGAAATTGATGCTGGTGCTGTTGGGATTACTACTTTAAGTGTTGGTCCAATGGTAACGATGGCAGTGTTAAGTACCGCAGGATTAGCGAATATTTCCATTTGGAACTTGATTGGAACAATCTTACCATTAATTATTGGGATTATTTTAGGAAATGCCTTTCCTTATATGAAAAAGGTTCTCTCAAACGGAATTACAGCGATTATTATCGTCGTAGGATTTTGTTTAGGGGCAAATATGAACTTTGGACAAATTCTTGAAGGTGGCTTACCTGGTATTTTTACTAGGTGTGATTACCACACTAATTGGTGGGGGTTGCAGCGATAGCTGCCGATAAATTGTCTGGAGGAAATGGGGTTTGCAGGTGCTGCGATTTCGTAGTACGGCGGCAAGTGCTATTGCGACACCAGCAGCACTTTCTGCGGTGGATGCTTCCCTTTAAAGCAATTGAAGCGACTGCTACCACTCAAATTACAGCTTCTGTTATTGTGACGGCTATTTTTAACACCAATTTTAACGGCGTATATCGCTCAAAACGAGTTCAACAAAAAGACAAAAATGTTAGATAAAGTAGATAGATATCAAAAACCACTCCGCAATATTAAACGGAGTGGTTTTTCTATTTAATCTAAGAAATAAGTATGTTTAGCTTTCCATTCTAGTATTTTTAATATGAACCCAGAATCCATAGATTCCTAATGTGACAATACATAAGAAAAACCATTTGACCCAGTTTCTAAACAATTCAAAGTGCAGTGCCATTAAATCCAAGTCTTCGTCCTTCAACAACGGTATGTTCAATTTCCCATTTATACATGATGCAGATTGCCCAAGGAGTTCCTAATCCAAAGGTAAATGTGATAATAAAAATGAAATAATGCAACTTAAAATATACGTTAGCATTCCACCGTCAAAATAACTTTTCTGCATGATAAATCCTCCCTTAATCAGTTAATTGTAGTGTAGCACGGAGAGAAATTTACTGTCAAAAAAATAAAATATAAATAAGTTCATGATGGGGGCAGTTGTAATGTTTTTAGAAAAGGTATAAACTAAAGAAGATATAGAAATGGGGGTTGAGTGATGCAATTTAATTGGAGCAGTTTAGGTGCTTGGAGTAGCATTCGTAATATTGTCGATATTGTGATTGTTTGGTACCTATTATATAATCTATTACTCATCATGAAAGGTACAAGGGCTATACATTTGATGAAGGGATTGGCAGTCATTGCAGGGTAAAATTCATCAGTTATATGTTTGGGTTAATTACTCTTGATTGGATTATGAATTTAGTCATTCAATGAGGGAGTTATTGGAGCCATTGTCGTCTTTCAACCAGAAATTCGAAGAGGATTAGAACATATCGGTCGTTCAAACTTTTTCTCAAGGAGATCTTCGGGAACAAATCAGGCTCAAAGAATGATTGAAGAGTTGAATATTTCTGTACAATATATGGCAAAAAGAAGAATCGGTTGCGTTAATTTTGTATCGAACAAGCGAATTCTTTGGAAGAATATATTAATACAGGAATTGCGTTACAATCACGAATTTCAAAATCAATTAATGACACAAATTTTTATTCCGAATACACCTCTTCATGATGGTGCGGTTATTATTCGTGGTCATGAAGTCGAAGCAGCGGCGTGTTATTTACCATTATCTGAGAGTAAATTTATTCCTAAAGAATTAGGAACAAGACACCGTGCAGCTATCGGATTAAGTGAAGTAACAGATGCTTTAATTATTGTTATTTCAGAAGAAACAGGGAAAGTTAGTGTCGCATTGCGTGAAAAATTATTACGCGAGCTAACGCCGGATGAATTTGTAGAAGTGTTAAGTGAACATTTAATTACTAAAGAAACTTCTCAAAAAGATTCGACAATATTAACAATGATTATCGATTTCTTCAGAGGAGGTCGTATGAATGATTAGTAAATGGATGACTAAAAAAATCATTTTTTAGTAGTGATATCCTTTATTTTGACAATGGCCTTGTTTGTATACGCAAGTGAATCTAGTCCGAGTCGACAATCGTCTTCAGTTTCGATTCAGACAACTTCAAATACAATTGGAAATGTTCCTATTTATGTAGACATGGATAATCAATTATATACTGTTACTGGATTGCCAGAATCTGTAACATTAAGGGTAGAAGGAACAAGTAGTTCTTTATTAGCAGTGGCTGGCAATGCATCTTATCGTGTAAAAACTCCAAATCTAAATGAACTAGGGACAGGGAAGCATACGATTTTTATTATAAGTAACCGGCTTACCAGCTGGGGTAAAAGGAACGGTGTCTCCTGAAACAGTTGAGATTTTTTTATAGAAAAATAAAGCGACTATTGAATTACCAGTTTCTGTTAATGTCAATCGTGCAAATTTACCAGGTGCATATAAAAATGGACAAGCTATTGTAACTCCTTCAAGAGTTAGTATTTCAGGGGCCAGAATCACTGATTAATCAAGTAGAGAATGTTTTGGCTAATGTTATAGTACCTGAAAATACAAAGGCAGATTTTACTTCTTCTGTTGTAGTTCAAAGCGATGGATGCTACAGGAGACCTTTAGCGGTTAAGGTTGAACCAGATCATGTACAAGTACGAGTTCCGATTACGACGAATAGTAAAAAGGTTCCACTAGTATTTACAACAACCGGAAGTGCTGGATCACAATATTCTATCAGTTGAAATCTGATGTCAAAGAGGTTACAATTTTAGGAGCTCAAGAGATATTGGATCGATTAACAGCGATTCCTGTAGTGGTTGATGTTAGTCAATTAACAAAAACAACTACTCAAGTAGTTAAAATTACTCTGCCAACAGGAGTAGATAGTGTGAATCCTGAAAATATATCTGTAGAAGTTGTAGTAACATCTACGACAACACAAACAACAGAAACTACGCAGACAACGCAAACTACACAAACAACAAGACAATAGAAATTGATTGAATTTAAAAAGGAGATTGAATATGGGCAAATATTTTTGGAACAGATGGTGTAAGAGGAGTAGCAAATGCTGAATTAACACCAGAATTAGCGTTTAAATTAGGACGTTTTGGTAGCTATGTCTTATTACAACAAGCAGGTGGAGATAAGCACCCACGTGTTTTTAGTCGGAAGAGATACTCGTATTTCAGGACAATTATTAGAACATGCTTTAATTGCAGGTTTATTATCTGTAGGAATTGAAGTGATGCAGTTAGGCGTTATTCCAACACCAGGAGTTTCTTATTTAACACGTGTGCAAGGAGCAGTAGCAGGGGTTATGATTTCGCCTCTCACAATCCAGCACAAGATAATGGAATTAAATTCTTTGGAGCAGATGGGTTTAAATTATCTGATGAAACGGAAGCAGAAATTGAAGCTTTTATTAGATAGTCCAGAAGATACATTACCACGTCCTTCAACAGATGAATTAGGAACTGTGGATGATTATTTAGAAGGAACGATGAAATATAGTCAATTTTTACAACAAACAATTGATGGCCCTCTAACAGATATGAAAGTAGCGTTAGATGGTGCAAATGGAGCAACTTCAGCTGTATTAAATCGTTTATTTGCAGATTTAGAAACAGAGTTTTATATAATGGGAAATAAAACCAAATGGTGTGAACATTAATGATGGAGTAGGTTCAACACATCCAGAAGCTTTTAGCAGCATTTGTAAAAAGAAAATGGCGCAGATTTAGGGATTAAGTTTCGACGGAGATGGAGATCGTTGTATTGCTGTTGATGAAAATGGAGAAATCGTGGATGGCGATAAAATTATGTTCATCTGTGGAAAATATTTACGTAGTGTAGACAATTGAATCAAGATACAATTGTTTCAACAGTCATGAGTAACTTAGGATTCCATAAAGCAGTAGAAGAAGAAGGAATGGTCGCTCTTCAAACAGCTGTAGGGGATCGCTATGTTGTAGAAGAAAATGCGTAAAAATGGTTATAACTCGGTGGAGAACAATCAGGACATATTGTATTCTTAGATTTAAATACAACAGGTGATGGACTGTTATCAGGAATTCAATTAATGAATGTTATGAAACAAACAGGTAAGAAATTAAGTGAATTAGCCAGTGAAGTACCAACTTATCCTCAAGAATTAGTTAATATTCGAGTGAGCGATAAAAACGGAGCAATGGAAGTTCCAGCGATTAAAGAAATTATCGACAAAGTGGAAGCCGAAATGGCAGGAAATGGTCGTGTTTTAGTTCGTCCAAGTGGAACAGAACCATTAGTACGTGTCATGGTAGAAGCACCAACAGATGAGTTATGCCATGATTATGTTACACGAATTGCAGATGTAGTTCGTCAAGAAATTGGCTTAGACTAAGAATGGAATTTTTGAGTATGAGAGAGTAACGAGAGTTGCTCTCTTTTTGTGTGAGATTATGGAAGTAGAAAACTTTTTACAAATACTCTTTAATGTTATAAAATTAAAGTGTAAATGTAAATAAAAAGGAGGTGTTCCTTATGATGAATATTTTGGATGAGTATTTTAAAGAAAACGGAGTGATTACAAATAAAGAAGCTGAAAAAAATTAGGGGTTAAGAGGCATAAGCTTGCTGAATTGGTTCATAAAAAGAAGCTTGAACGAATAAAAATGGAGTATATAAGAAAAAGATGATTTAGATGATGAGTTTGTACGAATATCTTGTAATAATGAAAAAGTTGTATTTTTCATTTCACACAGCTTTTGTTTTTTATTAGATCTTAGTGATAGAACTCCAAATTCATTTCATATTAGCGTTCCTCAAAGTTATAATGTCAGACATATAAAAAAATGGGCTAATCATTTAGAAGTCCATTATATAAAAAGAAAAGTTTGACATTGGTATTATAACTGTTAAAAACAGCATTGGGGAATGAAGTGAAATGCTATGATAGAGAAAGAACTATTTGTGATATTGTTTCAGAAAGAAAACGTATCGATAAACAAATATTTATAGATGCAATGATTAGATATTTTTAGTTGTAAAGAAAATATTAGAAAAGCTTATTAAATATAGCAGACTATTAGGTGTTGAAGAGGAAATAAGAAAATATATGGAGGTGTTAGAACATGATTAGTTCTGAGAGTTTAAAAGGGAAAAGTAAAACACATCGCCAAGAGTAAACGATTAAGTTCTACAGGAAGTTTTTACAAAATGTTTTTTTCTTTTGAAAGGGTTTTTAGAAAGATTATCTAACCTCAATATAAATTGAATTTTGTTATTAAGGGTGGATTGCTCATTTCTTCAATGATTGGCATAGATAATAGAACGACTATGGATTTGGATACAACTGTGAAAGGATTTCCTCTAAAAAGAAATCATTAAAGATATTATGCTAGAAATCTTAAGTATAGAAGTTAATGATGGAATAGAGTTTAAAGTTATGGATATTACTAACATTCGTGATGAAGATAAGTATGAAAAACTTCAGGGTGCATTTGACAGCGGTATTTGGAAAAATAAGAAATACAATGAAAAATGGATATTACAACAGGGATATATATTACTCCAAAAGAAATAGAATATGTATATCCGTGTATGTTTAAAGAAGCAGGAATTAACGTTCTTGCATATCCTATTGAAAACAATATTAGCAGAAAAATATGAGAGTATTATAAAAAGAAATATATCGACAACAAGAATGAGAGATTTTTATGATTTGTATACTTTGTATCATTTTAAGAAAAGAGGAAATTGATAGTAACTATCTTAAACAGGCTATTTTTATCAACAGCGGAAAAAGAGGTAGCATATCTTTGATGCAAGAGGCGGATGAAATCATAAAAAGATATCGAAGAGGATTCTTATTTAGAAGAATTATGGAAAGTTTATTTGAATGATAATCCCTACATAATGGAACTGAGATTTAAGGATACGCTAGAGGTTGTTAAGATACTAGCTGAAATGGTAGGGAAAAATTAAAGGTTTCATTTTTATGAAAAGCATCTAGAACGAATTATATTAGTGGCGAACGGTAGAAAATCAAATGGAGCAATGGAAGTTCCAGTATGAGAGAGTAACGAAAGTTGCTCTCTTTTTGTAATAGTAATAAAATATGAATATCAGTATAAAAAGTACCATTTAGAGAGAATTCTCAAAGCCAGACCTTTTGAAAGAAAAGGAATGGTACAATAACGTTATCGAATATTAGAGGAGTTATTATGAATACAACCATTAAAAACATGCGCACAAAACACGTGCGATTCAGTCTAGAAGAATTTTTCCATTTGATGTGAATATGCATCAAACATTATTTGGAGGAATTTAACCCGAATTATTGATGATTGTGCATCGATTACGGTATCTCGTCATTGCCGTCGTTTAGCAGTGACTGCTTCCTGCTGACGCGATGAATTATTTAAAACCATTACCATTAGGACATTCTGTTTGTGTCGAAACTTATATTTCTGGTGTTGGAAAGAAAAGTATGGAAGTTTTTGTAAAGTGGTAGGGGAAGATGTTTTAACAGGGAAACGTTATTTGGCAGCGACTAGTTTTTGGACATTTGTAGCACTGCCACGTGAAGGGGAATAGATTTTGCAGTTCCAGCGATTGAACCGGAAACTGCAGAGGAGATATTTATTTGTAGTGGCTATGAACAGAGACGTTTAGCTCGACTAGAACAATTGAAAACGACAAGAAGAATTAATGAATCATGTTACCATTCATAAACCTTGGACGGAATCATTGTGACAGTAATGTAAGGTTATCACTGTTTTTGTTAGAAAAAAATCAAGGATTTTTCATATTTGATTTGTTAAAGTAGTCTTATCAAAAATTCATATGGAAGAAGATTACTGGAGGAAATTATGAATAAAAACAAATGCCATTGCATTAAATCGAAAAAAATTATTCAAGTGTTGACGATTGCGGGAATTATATTGACGATTTATTTAGATATATCATTGCGAAGCATCATTATTTTGAAGTTGGAGGAGCCTTCCAACAGTTAGTTGGTAATTGGGGAATTTATGAGTACTATTCTTTATTTTTCATCCAAATTGTACAAGTAGTTTATCCGATTATTCCGAGCGGATTAACTTGTGTCGTTGGGCATATTGTATTTGGTCCTTTATATGGATTTATTTATAATTTTATTGGGATTATGATTGGCTCAATAATCAATTTTTGGTTAGCAAGACGGTATGGAGAAACAGTTGTTCAAGCATTTGTTTCTCAAGCGACTTATGATAAATATATTAGCTATTTAAATGATGGAAAGAAATTGAACGTTTCTTCTTCTGGGCATTAGTGTTGCCAGGATTTCCTGATGATTTCTTATGTATGGTAGCAGGATTAGGGAAGATGACGTTTAAAAAGTTTGTCGCAATTTGTTTAGTGGCAAAACCTGTCACACTATATGTTTATACATTAATCGCAGCAGAAGGAGTACAAGTTATTTTTAAATGGATTCAAGGGTAGAGGTGTTTCAGTGAAAAAAATAATGATTGGATTGGTTCGAGGATATCAAAAGTGGATTTCGCCATTATTTCCTCCAACATGTATTTATCGACCAACTTAGTTCAACGTATATGATTCAAGCGATTGAAAAACATGGCGTTATCAAAGGTGTAATAATGGAATCGGCAGAATTATGAGATGTCATCCATTTATTCTAGGAGGACAAGATCCGGTTCCGGATGAATTTACAGTAAGACGACATAAAGAGTTTCGAAAAAGAGAAATTGTGGTTGTTGTCAACCAATAGAAATCAAAAAAGAAGGAGATTGAATGGCATCCAATCTCCTTTTTTGTTACTGAAATTTAGCTTGATACTTTTGAATAATGCGTGGCAATAATGGAAATAAAATGATCCAAAATCCAATATTTCCCAATGCATGTAGCGTATCAAATGGTAGTCCTTGTAAATAATATACCCAAAATTTGGGGATGTGATAAAAATATACAGAAAAAATCGAAATGACAAATCCGTATAAATATCCCTGTCAAACCAGCCATGATTGTAAAGGCTAATTTCAATAAGGGCTGTTTCCAATCTTTGTCTCCATAAAGGTTTCAGACAAGAAAATATAAGAATGACAATTACAAAACTTGCAATTTGATGCAATGTCCATGGTCCCATTCCTAAAAAGATATTAGACAGAATCATAGATAAACTGGCAGTCAAAATCCCTTCGACCAATCCTATTTCGAGTGTGATGATTAATAGAATTACCGTCACTGGTTGAACATTTGGGATCCAGGCAAATAGGAGTCTCACCAATATAGGCTAGTGTTGATAGTAATGCAATAATTGTAATTTTTTTCGGATTGAAAAATAGCTGTATTTTTCATTATTGTTTAAATGCTTCTAATTTCCAATCGATAACATCGCCTTGTTTTTAAGTCAACTTGGTTAGCTCCGACAGGGCTCATTTCACCGTTGACATCAAATAACCAATATTCTTGGTTTGCAGGTTCTTGTTCGATTCCGTTAATTGAAGATACGAAACCATCTTTTTTTCAACGATTTGCATTTGTTCTTTCATGACTGTTAATAATTTATCGCCATCTTTGAATGTTAGGGTAAATGGACTTCCTGAAATTGGTTCTCCATCTTTTTAACATTTACTGTAATCGTTTGTTCTACTTTTGCTGTAGTTGTTGTTTCTTGAGATGTTTGTTTAGTAGGTGCTGCTGGTTGTGCGCAAGCTCCTAAAGATACGGTTAATAAAGCTAAAAGCTAATAATTTTTCATAAAATCCTCCTATTGTGTTCTTTTTAACCTATATCATCATAGCGAAAGCAAGATAGAATGTAAAGTTATTCTATCAAAAAAATCTTATTTTCTATCTTCTCTCATTGTGAAAAAAGTGGTATACTGACAAAGTATCCTTCCGAAAAAGGAAGAGTAATTAAAAGGAGGAAATGACCTATATGGCACAAGGTTATGAATTTTCAGAAAAGTAGCGAAAGCTTGTCAAAAAGAAAGAAGCGTTGTTTGACGAAAGTAAAGCACGCTATGCATTACGTTCAATGTTTGCAGGAGCTTTTCTAACAATGAGTACAGCAGCAGGAGCGGCAGCAGCACAAGTGATTGCAGGATTAAATCCAGCATTAAGTAAATTTTTCTTTGCATTTATTTTTACTTGGGGATTAGTTTATATCTTATTCTTAAATTCTGAATTAGCAACATCAAATATGATGTACTTAACAGCAGGAGTTTATCAAAAATATTCGCCTATCAAAAGCTGTAACAATTTTATTATACTGCGGAATCTTCAACTTGATTGAGCAATGATTATTGGTGCAGCATTTGCGCATAGTGCAGCTTTTTAATGCAATGGATGTACAACACTTCATTGTTCATCTTGTTCAAGGAAAAGCAACTCGTGGAAATGGACAAGTAATCTTAGAATCTATTTTAGCGAATATCTTTGTTAACGTTGCAATCTTAGCGTTCTTATTAATTAAAGATGATGCTGCTAAAATGTGGATTATTATTTCAGCAATTTTCATGTTTGTATTCTTAGGAGAAGAACACGTTGTGGCAAACTTTGCTTCATTCTCAATTGTTAAATTCTCAGCAGTTTCTTCATCTCTAGAATTTATGAACTGGTTCAACTTAATTCGTCACTGGGTAGTAGCATTCATTGGTAATACTATCGGTGGTGGTGTAATCGTAGGATTAGCTTACGCATTCTTAAACAAAACAAAAAGTGTGTATCATGAATAATAAAATCAAGGGTTGCCTTTAGGGGCAGCCTTTTTTATTTTCAGAAAATTTTCAATACCGTGAGCAGAATAATTGGGGAATCGGATAAAAATCTGTTACGATAGCTCTATCGTAATAACGATAAATGAAATGAAAAGGAGAATTGTTATGAAAAACAACCAAAATGTTAGCGACCAGTTTATTAGTGGCAGTAGGTTTTGGCTGCTGTGGCAGCACTCATCAAGTTCTACGAATGCTGCAAATCGCTTAACAATGACGACCTTTGGCGAATTAACAACATTAGATAGTGCAGATTATGATGATGTTCCTAGTTCAGATATGATGGGACAAATTTTTGAAGGTTTATATCGTAGCTGCGAATAATAAAGTTGAATTAGGAATGGCTGCGCAAGAACCGAAAGTGAGTGAAGATGGTTTAGTCTATACGTTCACATTACGTGATGCAAAATGGTCAGATGGATCAGCTGTAAAAGCACAAGATTTTGTATTTACTTATCGTAAATTAGTCAATCCTCAAGAAGGACATGTAGCGCAATCAGCGGATGTATTTAAAAATGCGAAAAATTGTAGTGGAGAATTACCAGTGGAAGAATTAGGAGGAAAGCTCTTGATGACAAAAACATTAGAAATTACACTTGAAAAATCCAGCTCCATATTTACCAAAAATTATTAACGGATCACGTTTTCACTACAATCTGAAGCAGTGGCTCAAAAATTAGGCGATCAATATGGTTCAAATGTTTCAAATGTAGTTGTAAAATGGACCATTCAAATTAGAAGGATGGACAGGTTCAGAATTAACTTGGAAATTAGTAAAAATACGGATTACTGGGATGCAAGCAATGTTGCTTTAAATGAAGTAACAGTGAATGTGTCTAAAGAGGTAGCAACTTCTGTTCAATTATTTGATTCAAAAACAAGTTCAATATACAACGATTAGTGACCACTTTAGGATCAATATAAATCTCAATCAACATTCCATGCGCAAACCAAAAGCAACAATGGGATATATGAATTTTAATACATTGAAACCAACAACAGCAAATCAACACTTCCGTCGTGCCATTGCTGATGGCTTATGACAAACAAGCATTAACAAATAATGTCTTAAAAGATGGTTCAATCCCTTCAACAGGATTAATTCCAAAAGTTTTTGCAACAAATGAAGCAACTGGAAAAAGATTTTGTAGATGAATCAGGCGATTTCTTGAAGTTTGATGTACAAGAAGCTCAAAAAGAATGGGAATTAGCGAAAAAGAATTAGGTGTTAGTGAAGTAACGGTTACTTTATTAACTTCGATACAGGAACTTCAAAACTTGTCGGGGAATATTTACAAGCGCAAATTCAAAAGAACTTACCAGGTGTAACATTTAAATTACAACCTGTTCCATTGAAAAATCGTTTAGAATTACAACGTGCAAGCGACTATGATATTTTTACGGAACTTGGGGCTCCAGATTATCAAGATCCATTGAACTTCTAGAGCAATATATTACAGGTGGCGGTATTAACTTTGGGAAATACTCTAATCCTGAATATGATAAAAGCAGTAGATGCTGTGAAATCTACGTATGCGACTCAACCAGAAAATCGTTGGAATCAAATGCTAGCTGCAGAAAAATCATTATGAATGATGCAGTGGTTGCCCTGATTTACCAAGCTTCTCAAAGTTATTTATTAGCTGAAAATGTAAAAGGCTTTTGAAGTGTTACCATTTGGACGTACGGTGAACTTACGTCAAGCAAGTGTGCAATAATAAAAATTGAATTATTTCTAATCAAACAACCAGGAAACTTTCTTGTAAAGATTTCTGGTTGTTTTTATATGCAAAAAGAGAAATCCAGGTTATGATTAAGTCGTCTAAAACCAAAAATCAAAGGAGGATTTCTCTCATGGACTATTGTATACGAAAATTATTAAGATTAACAGAAGAAAAATTTTATTACGAATGAAAAATTGGTTAGAAATCGTAACAGAAAATAATGAAACAGTTTATAAAATTAAAGGGAGTTGGACAAATACTTGTACTTCTTGTCTCATATTGTTCTAGTGAAAATGTGATTAAACATTCTCCTATGGAACATAAAATTAGAATTCCTCATCTATACGGAAATAAAAACTCTTTTAGACTTAAAAATACAAACGATTCATCTGTAAAGATTGTCATAAGACATGGGCGGTAGATTGCCCTCTTGTTCCTAAAAAAATAGTAATATTTCTTATGATTTAGAGTGTCAAATTATGTTGTATTTAAAAAGAAAAACTTCTCTAGAAAAACAATCGCCAAACTTCTTTCAATCTCTGATAAGACTGTCGAAAGAGTGATGAAGAGGTTTAAAATAAAACAATGCAGCAGTATCACTATTTACCTAAAGTACTTTTGTTTAGATGAATTTAGAGGTGTTAAAACGCAACAAGGGAAAAATGAATTTCATTTGTTTAGATGGAGAAAATCGCCAATTAATTGATATTTTTACCCTGGTAGAACACTTCATGAATTGATTTCTTTCTTTATGAAGTTCTCCCGTAAACAACGGTTAAAAGTAAGATATTTAGTGATGGATATGAATGCTTCTTATCAAAACCTTATTAAAACAGTATTTCCAAACGCTGTTATCGTAGTAGATCGATTTCATATTGTTCAACATATGAATCGTAATTTCAATCAACTCGAGTTGTGATTATGAAGCAATTCTCTGCAAATCTACACAACAGAAGACATTGAAACGTTACTGGAAAGTACTCTTAAAGCCTAGTGATGAATTAGATGAAGAAAAATTAAGGTACAATTATCACTTCAAAACCTATCTTACTCAAGCTCAATTGGTAGAAAAATTATTGAGTTTTGACGAAGTGTTATCAGATGCATATGATTTCATCCAAGAACTTAGAAAAGCTTACAAGAAAAAGATTATGAGGCATTTATGACATGTATAAAAGAGATACCACGACAATTACTCTTATGAATTTAAGAAGAAGTTCGAAGTATTCAAACGTTTTAAAGATGGGATTTATCAGGCTTTTTACGACAGGATATTCCAATGGATCTATTGAAGGAACGAATAACCCTCATTAAAGTGATTAAACGTGTGGCATATGGATATCGAAATTTTTGAGAATATGAAATTAAGAATTAAGATTATTAAAGGGTGTTTCTTTTACCCCAGTCAATAGAAAGTCATTATGATTTAAGAAAGTATGATAGAGTCGTTTTAACTTGACAATGAGCCTCCATGGACATGTTGAATTGGGGGAAGCAAAAATAATATCAAATTTCACAGCCCTCTCAAAACCGCTAATCGCGGATAACATGCCCCTGCTCATTATAAAGTTAAAACTAGATTTCGTTTATAGTTATGTTTGTGGTGGATTATTAAATAGACGCAATAGTTAATTTTTCTTCCACCTTATTCATTTAAAATTAAAGACTTAATTTGGTGTTAAATTTGATTCACCAACAGAATTTGTCGATGAGCCTGTTTTTGTTAAGAAGATTAAAATTAGAAAATGTTCTTACGTATTCTTGTAAAAAGAAATAAAAACTAGAATATAATCCCTAATATTTTCAGATTTATATAAAAGTTAGCTTTGTCATATAAATTTAATGGAATAATAATTTAGACACTCTTGATGTTTTTAATGTGAAAATAAGAACAATTAGTGAAAAATGTAATACGTATTTTAAAAAGGGATTGAGTAGAAAAAGGAGATAAGTATGAGACCAGAAAAAAGACAAAAATTTGCGATTCGAAAAATTTAGTGTGGTGTTGCTTCTGTTGTGGTGGGGCAGTTCTTTATAGGACCAATGCAAACACCTGTAAGAGCAAACGAAGTAACAGAAGTAACTGCAGCAAATGTAGTAGAAACACCTACAACAAGTTGGGGACACAACTGCACAAGTAGTCCCTCAACCTAAAGAAGTAGTAGTTTCACCAAAAATGTGGAACAGCCAACTAATTATGAAGTAAAACCAACTACTAGTAAACTTTCAACGGTGGATCCAGAAGTTCATGAAAAACCTGAGTTGGATGTTACAACGTTAAAAGAGACTACCAAAAACAGAAGAAAAAGCCAACGACAAGCACAAATGAAAAGATAGAAGAATCTGTTAAAGAACCAAAAATAGAAAAAGAACCAAAAGAAGAAACTGAAAAATCAGAGAAAAAGAAGTTGAGGATAAAGAACTGGAAGAATTAAAGGTTCGTTATTCGAATACAATGATTGAAATCAAAGCTGTTGGTACTGAAGCAGAACAATTATTAAAAAGTTGATCCAAACAAATTATCGAAAGCAAGCTTGCAAGCTACTTTATCAATTAGCTAAACAAGAAGAAACTGCAGCTCAAGCATTATTAGCGAAAGAAAAACTCACGAAAGCTGAATTACAATCTGCTTTTAGAACGATTAACAGCCGTAGTAGAACGTCTGTACCTGAATTGAAAGCCAATGGACATTCTGAGATATTAGTTATAGATTGGATGCTTCAACAGTAAATAATGAAGCTCCATATATGACAATTGAACGGTATTTTGGAACAGAAATAGGACGTAATAATCCTGACTATAAATATAAAAAGATGGTTCTACAGTAGAATTGAAGTATAAAATGGGACTAACGAATATTACTTCTGACGAAGTAGAATTAACTCCAGATGCTCAAAAAAATTAGGATTTCATTATAATGATGGCTGGAAAGATGATCGTTACTTAATCAAAACGGTCACTTTAGATAATACTATTCAAAGTGGAACTTATATTATTGGTCTGCAATCTAAAAAGATCCTAAGATTAACATTACGGCTAAATTAACGATAGAAGAACCACCATTGTATAAAAGTAGTAGAAGATTATTTGGATGCTGATAATGATCATATCGCGAGTGGTATTAAGATTATGAATAATCGAATGGGGACTCTCGTTACATATGATGAAGCTTCTTCCACGGCTTACATGACATCTACACCTTTTTGGTTATTACATTCATCTGCTACTTCTAAGACGATAGCGGATGCGACAACAGATAGTCCACAATATACGTCTAATTTGTGGTTGTCATTACCAGGGAAATAAGAATGAATATAATATAGTAGGAAATACACCTCCTGTAACTATTACTAAATTTGAAACAGATAGGAGGAAGTCCTGGTGTTACAGTAGAGTTTATAACAGATAAAACTCCAACTGCTGATAATGTTTTTGCTTTAAATGATAGAGCATATATAGGTGATGCTTTGACAGGAAATAAATCAGTTTTATCTAGCTTTAGTGCTATAAATGATGATGTATCAAGTAATAGGATATCTCCATATCGTATTAATTTTTAAAGCTTTACCAGATAAAGCGGGGACATATTTTGTAGATTTTCAAATTACTGATAGTATTGGGCGAGTGACAAATTATCATTTAAATTTAGTGACTAGAGAAATTTCTCAAACGACGCCAGTGTTACGAAATGGATACAGTGACTCTAGTGGTAACTATACTTTAACTAACGCTGATGTTATGTTTAATGCAGATAAGCTTTATCGCGTAACGAATCCAATCCCAGTGGCTGTTCCTATCTCTGATAAGGAACAAAAATCTAGGAGATTTAGTACTGAATAAGGCAAATGCGTCTCTAACCATTGATAGTAAGCCTGATGGAGTAGAGATTACAAAAGATGCTGATAATCCAACTAAGTTTAAAATTATCAGCAAAAATGGGCATACATTAGCTGCAGGTGTGTATACTATTACTGCAACAGCAAAAGACGGACACTTTGAGCTCAATGTTCCATCACGTACGTATAAATTGAAGTAATGGATGGATTAAATGCTATTGGTCATCAAACATGGACTGAAGGACAAGCAATTCCAAACATTCCTATTTCAATGACAAATGGTAGTAAAATTACAAGTTTATCGGTTGAAACTGGTGGAGATTATATTCACTTAACTTCAAATGCGGATCATACAGGTGTAACTGGATATGCGTTAAAGAAAACAGATGGTATTAAGACAGCGTATGTTACGGCCACCTATACGAATAACGAAGGTCAAAGCCGTCAAATTAAGACGAAGTTTACTTATGAGGTAATGCCTTCTCCAGTGACGGACTTATCTTTAGAAATTTCTAATAATAAACAAACAGTATCAGAAGGAACTAAATTTAAAGATATGGCTGTAACAGCTACAGAAGGTGCTAAAATTACAGTAGGCACATTGCCGGCAGGTGTTTCTACGATGCTGAACATAAGATTTTGTCAGGTGTTGGACAACACGAAGGGCATCACCTTATTCCGGTAACAGCTACTAAAAATGGAGCTTCTATTACTAAAGTTGTTGAACTAACAGTTACACCAGGTAACTTTAGTGTTCCGACGGCTAATTATACTTTTACGGCAGGAGAAAAAAATCCCAGCGATTACTCTTGAAATTCCTGCCAATGCAACTGTAAGCTCAGTTGGTGGTACTTACCAAGAGGATTAAACTGGTCTGTGGATAGGAAAAACAATTACAGGTACTCCAACTCGAGTAGGAAATTTCCAAGTGTATGGCTATGTTAATAGAACTACTGCAGGTGGTACAAATCAATCGACATATGGGTATGTAAATATTACAGTAAAAAGTGTTCCGTTAGATTTTTTCAATTCCTGATAATACAAAAACAGTAAAAGCTTTTAGATGAACTTCCTCCCTATTCAGTTACAAGCAGATGGAGCAGTGCTATCGATAACTTCAGGCTCACTACCTCCAGGCGTAAACTATGATGCTGCGACGAAAACTATTTTCAGGAACTCCTACAAAAGTAGGAACTTATACAGCAACATTTACAGCAACTAGTCCGACAATTAGTGGTAATACAACAGCAAGTGCAACGTTAACGATTAATGTAACACCACGTAATTTAAGTGTTGATGTTATGAATAAAGAACAAGAAAAATGTTCTAAGTGCAATCGACAATGTAGTGTTAACTCTTCAGATACTAAAGCAAAATTAGAGGTGGATACAAGTCTGACTACTACCAGGAGTTACTTATGATGCTGCAAGTAGAACGATCTCTGGAAAACCATCTAAAGTGGGAGAATATTTAATTCCATATAAAGCTACTTTTCCCAGAAATGGCAGAGTCTCCAGTTGCAGGTGGACATATTAAAATTAATGTTCGTCCACCCCCGGTAAGTATTAATGTTACAGAAAAAAAGAGCAAACTGTCCGAGCAGGAACAGCTATTAAAAATATGGTTGTTACTCATAGTGAACATTCAAACTTAGGTGCTCGTTATTTAAGTGTGGATTTACTAGAAGGAGATATTGATTCTATCTGGAATCAATAGCAGGGTTAAAATTATAATGCTTCGACGCATACAATTACAGGAACTCCAACAAAACCAGGAGTATACAGAATTCGTCTAAAAGCTTCTATCGACTCACCAAACTTAGGAAAAGGTAGCGCAGAAGAGGTTATTACTTTAACAGTTGTAGATGACCCAGTGTCATTAGATATCAAAAATGATCGTCAAATGATTGCACTAGGAAAAACAAGTCTCGACCAATTACGTTTACAGTACCAGCGGATGCCACATTAACGTTTGATGAAACAAAACTTCCAGCGGGTGTAACGTATGATAAAGCAAGTAAAACTATTTCAGGAACACCGACAGCAGTTGGAGCATTTGACATTCCAGTAACTGTAACAAGTGCAGGCGGTAAGTCTCTTACAAAAGACATTACGATAGATGTTGTAGACTTAACGCCACCAACACCACCGATTCCGACAGTTACAGTGAAGGAAAACAATGACGGAACTCATACGATTACAATTTCACAAACCAGGTGGTAAAACCTGTTGAAACAATTATTAAGAATGGTAAAGATGGAGAAACACCAAAAGTCAAAGTAGATCGCGATGAAACTAAGAAAGAAACTACGTTAACTTTCTATAGTGATAAGAATGCAAATAATCAGTTTGATGAAGATACTCGATACGGTTTTAGGAACATCTGTGATTAAAGATGGACAAGATGGCGCAGCTGGAGCTAAGGGTGAAAAGGTGACGCCGGAGTAGCTGGACGTGATGGGAAAGATGTCTTAAAACGGTAAAGTCAATCCAGAAGAAAGCCAAGGTAAAGACGGAGATAAATACGTTAATACAGAAACAGGGAGATGTTTTTTCGTTAAGAATAACGGAACATGGGAAAAAGAAGGTAATATTAGAGGAGCTAAAGGTGACAAAGGTGAACAAGGACTTCAAGGTCGTGATGGAAAAGATGGATTCACGCCTACAGTTAGTATGGTAACAAATCCAGATGGAAGTCATACAACTCAATTACTCAACCAGATGGAAGAACCAATTACAAACTACGGTTAAAAATGGAGAAAACGGAAAAGATGGACGTTCTCCAAGAGTTGAATTGAAACCTATTTATCCTGCACAACCTCGAAGTGCAAGAAGAGCTAGAAGTGTGGACGAAAACCGTGCAACTACGCAACCAACAGCTAAGCCAATTGGAGTTCATATCACTGTTTACTATGATAATGACAATAGCTCAACATATACTACTGGAGATACTTTGATTAGTGAGGAAGATATCTATAACGGAGTAGATGGCCGTGACGGTCGTGATGGTATTGATGGTAAATCAGCTATAATTGAAACAAGAGAAAACTCTGATGGAAGTCATACATTCGTTATTACCAATGCAGATGGATCCAAAACGAGAAATTGTAGGAAAAATGGTCAAGATGGTAAATCTCCCTACAATTGAAACAAAAGAAAATGCAGATGGAAGTCGTACAACTGTTATTACGAATCCAGACGGAACAAAACAAGAAATAGTTGTGAAGAATGGTAAGGATGGTAAAGACGGAAAAGATGGAAAAGATGGAAAAGATGGCCAAAAACGGTCGTGATGGTAAGGATGGAACATGTAATTGTAATGTGAATCCAACTCCTGTACAACCAGGAGCGCCTGGAACAACACCTTCAGAACAACCAAAACCAGAATCAAAACCTAATCCGAAAACCAGAAACAAATAAACCAAATACCCGGGTGCAGTTACTCCAAATACAGGAACACCTGAAACCGACAAACCGAATACTCCAGGAGAAGGCACTCCAAATACAAGAACGCCAGAAACAGAAAAACCAAACACTCCAGGGGAAAGTACTCAAATACAGGAGGTAATTTGAAACACCAGGAGGAAATACTTGGAACGTCAAACACCGCCAACGAATGGGAATGTTCCACCAGTTTATGAAGAGCCAACTGTGGAAAGAAATCCTCAACCAAATGAAACGAACTCGACACCACCAGCAAATACTTCAACTGGAACACTGATTGAAGAGGTAAACGAAGGAACACCAATCGTAACAGTTACAACAACAGGAGTGAACATTTCAACCAGAAGATTACCTGAAACAGGAACAAATTCTGATACAATTTATATTGTATTAGGTAGTGGAATTTTTGTTATCTCTATATATGGGAAAACGAAAAGAAAAATCTTCAAATGAAATGGAATAAACTACATGGTGAATTTGATTATGAAAAAAAAACTTGAGTGATGTTAAGTCACTCAAGTTTTTTGTCATATGATAATAAGAATGTCCACTTAAGATTTTTGTGCTAGTCGCAGTATAGCCCAGTTTTTGATAGAGATGATATGCTTTTGTCATTAATTTCTTCGCAATTTAGAGCAATCACAGTGGCGCCTTGTTGTTTTTGCGAGTTTCTTTCAACAGCTTGTAGTAATTTCATCCCAATCCCTTTTCTTCGGTGATTTTCGACACAGAGAGAATATCAATATACCATTCGCCTGCTTGGGTTTCAGAATCTTCATAGAGAAGAACAGAAGATGGAACATCAAACTTTCATATAATTGATAAAATGGATCATCAATGCTTTTCTCTAAATGCCCATGGTAGCCAAAGATAGCTCCTGCAACAGATTCGTCTTCGATATAAACGAGTGTATTACTTAAGCTGTAGCGAAAGTCTTCCTGTATCATTGCTTCTTCTAACATGGTATGAAGTGTATTCTGAACTCACTGATGATAAAATAGGCAATTCCATATCTTCATAATGGTATGGATGAGTGGAATAATTTAGTGCGTTCTGTCTTCTGGGTTGTCGAATCATTATTTCACCTTATTCTAATTGAGATTTACGGTATGCTAAAGGTGTCATACCCATTTTTTTGCTTAAAACTGTTTTTGAAAAATAAGCTTTGAGTTGAAAAACCTACAATGGCTGCAATTTGTGACATCGAGTAATTCGTTGTAGAGAGGAGAACCTTACTTTCCTCAATTCGATATCTGTTAAATATTCCATCGGAGTTTGATTCATTTCTTTTTTAAAAACTGTGTGAGATATAAAATCTGCTTAAAGTGAGTTAAACTCTGCCAAATCTTGCAGGAAATTTGTTCTCGATAATGTGTCTTTAAATAGTGTTTAATTAAACTAATATCTTTTGTCGTTTTTATTAATCGGACTGACATCTATTTTCGAAAAGATTTATTTCGAAGAATTTTAATGAGTAATATTTCTAATAAATTATGACAAACTAATTCATAACTCATAGAGTGATTGGTTGCTTCTGTTACCATTGCGTTTAAGTATACTAAAATATCCTTTTTGTTCATCTCGTAAGTTGAAAAATGAAAAAGGTTGTTCTACATTTGTTTGTGTGTTAAAAGAAATTAGAAAAAGATAATCCTGTGATTCCTAAAACGATATACTCTAATGAGGGCTTCTAGGAGAGATACTTCTGTATGATCGACTTGTGGATTAATAATGACAAAAATCTTGTGCTTTTTACTGGAAAACGTTGATTTTCAATTAAAAATTCTCCCTTTCCATCTAAAAACATAAAATAATTCCATAAATGGATGAGAATGGATCGTACTGTGCCAATCACTGTCATATTTTGATTTTGGTAATAGATTCTAAATGAAGGATAAACTTCGCATATTCGATTCAATCACTAAATAACGTCTCATTACTCATACTTTTCACTTCCTTGTCTGATATTTTCATTATACTTGAAAGCGCCTTATTCATCAATTCCCTTTGGAAAAAGATAGAAAGAAACGGAAGAATGGCAGTTTCGTTGACGATATCTTAAAAAACAGGTATGCTATTTTTTGGTAGAAAGGAGTGCATGGAAAAGGTTTTCGTCAATCGAAGAGATGAACCACTACAAATCAGAGTAGAATACATTGCGTTAAGTGCCAAACGGATGGGATGTTGCCGATTGGACGAAAAAGGAAATTCTTTGCGGTAGTGTATTCGCATTCGCTGCATTTAATGACAGACCATTTATTAAATGGAGCAGCTCTTTATGATAGTTAAAAGGAGATGCTAATATGAACAAACAAACACAATTAACAAGAACATTAACGGTAACCGCATTAATGATTGCAATGCGTTTAATTATTGAGATGATTCCATCGATTAAAATGGGGAATCTCGTACAAATCGGATTTGGATTTATCGGAGCGGCACTTGGCTGGGGTGATTTTTAGGACCTTATCGAGCAGCTGTTGTAGGATTTTTGTAGATATTTTTAGGAATTTCTAAGAGGGGAAGCGAGTACCTTTTTCCCTGGTTTCACTTTATCAGCCGTTTTAGGTGGATTAATTTATGGCTATTGCCTGTATCGTAAAGAATTAACACTTCCACGTATTTTTGTGACGGTATTTATCGTTACGGTAGTCATTAATCTTGGACTTAATCTTTGTGGGTTTATATGATGACGCAAAAAGCTTTTTCAGCTTTTTATGGGACTTCGAATTTTGAAAAATATCATCAGTTTACCGTTGAATACTGTGATTTTATATGTGCTGTTTCATAATAAAAACCATGCAACAGATCATTGAGAAATATCGAGTATAGGCGTATACTATTCTTACAATAAGGAGGGATAGCCATGCCATTTATTCATATTGAAATGTTAGAAGGACGTACACGTGAACAAAAAGAAGCGCTTGTCAAAGAAGTAACAGAAGTTGTTTCGAAAAACACGGCGCTCCTACAGAACATATTCATATTATTATTCAAGAAATTAAACATGAAAAACTTAGGGCAAAACGGTCAACTACGTGGCTAATGCCTTAGTAGAAAACTTTAGATGGGAATTTCCTGTCTAAAAGTTTTTTTATTGTCAAAATCGCTATCCAATCGACGAATCTATCATAAAAACAGCTAGTAGAAGAATTTTTTTCGGATTTTATAAAAATATTTTCAAAAATGATTGACGAAATGAGTGTATCAAGCGTATAATACAGTCAAGGAACAAAGTGTATTAATGCATTAACACAATAGTACAAGGAGGGGATGAAATGTTATGATCCAATTTGATAAACGATTGCCGGTATATGAACAGATTATTGACTATGTTAAAAAGCAAATTGTATCAGGTGAATGGGAATTAGGAAGAGAATTGCCCAGTCGAAGAGAATTTGCTAGTCAACTGCAAGTCAATCCGAATACTGTTCAAAGGGCATTTCGAGAAATGGAGGAGATGGGGTTGATTTCGACAGGAAATAATGTCATGAGTCGAGTGACAGATAATCCCCAATTAATTGGGCAATTAAAGCAAGAAATGTTACAAGAAGCAATACAAATTTTTGCAGATTCGATTTATCCATTACATGTTTCGAATGAGGAAGTCATGGAACAGTTGGAACAAGCGATGAAGAGAAGAGAGGAGAGTAGCATGTTAGAAGTGAAACATTTACATAAGAGATTTGGCAACAAAGCGGTGTTAAATGGAATTTCTTTTACAGCAGAACGTGGAGAAATTACTGTATTAATCGGAGTGAATGGGATTGGGAAAACAACGATTATGAATATGATTATGGGGTTAATTCCAATCCAAAAAGGGGAAGTAAGTATTGATGGACAAGTGATCAAAGGAGATCGTTCGAAGAAGTTAGCTTACATTTGTGATCAAATTGTTGTGAATAAGGGCGAAACGATTTTTGAAGCGATGGCTTTTTATGAGAACTTTTTATCCGAATTGGAATGATGAGAAAGCTAAAAAAATTATTACATTTCTTCAAATTCAAAGGGAATGAAGTGATTCAACAATTATCAAAAGGAAATGTTGCAAAAAGTTAACTTGTTATTAGGCTTATCCCTAGATGTTGATTTTCGTATTAATGGATGAACCATTTTCTGGAATTGATATTTTTTTCAAGAGAACAAATTGTACAATTATTTACTTCAGATTTATTAGAAGGAATTGGAGTTATTTTTAACGTCTCATGAAATTGAAGATATTGAATATATTGTTGATAAAGCTATCTTATTAGATGAAGGAAAAGTGATTAAAAGAATTTTACGCAGAACAAGTGCGTGAAGAAGAAGGTAAATCCATTGTAGATGTGATGAGGGAGGTGTATCAATCATGAAAAAGATTTTTTTAATTTATGGTTGTATGAGTTGGGAAAAAGTAAATTTATGTTAGGATTTCTAATGATTGTGTTCTTTGTCATTCAAGTATTAGTTCATCTGATGCGTATTTTAAGAATAGATCCTAAAAATCTTAATGTCGAAGATACAAGAAGCGTGACGGATTTAGTGCAATCAAGATTTGAATGAATTTAGCGCTGATGGCAGCTTTTATCATTATTATCATTGCTTCTGTTTATATTTGGGTAAAAGAATTTCGTAGTAAAGGGAATTTTTATTAATCGATTATTCTTACTACCAGGGAATCGAATGCAAGTGTATTTTTGCAAAATTCCTAACAGTTTTGTCTTACATTTTAGTACTTCAAATAACACAATTTATGATTCTTGGAGTGAATAAGGCGCTATTAATTGGAGATTTCCAGTTTTTAGCAGACCATATTCATTACACGGACTTCTGAATTCGGGTTCAATGTTACAATATTTATTACCGTTAAATGGAACTGCTTATGCATGGTGTATGGCATTTTTAATGGTTGTCATTGTTTTTCTTCTTCCAATTAGCCATTTTTAGAAGAAGGATTGAAAGCGTATGGTTGGGCATTGATGGTGGCATCTTTAGTGGGTTACTTTTGTCATTTGTTGTGGTATTTTTAGCAAGTTATATGCAATTGATGCTGCATTTATCTCTTACTCAAACGGAACAATATTTTTATGACAATCTTGTATGCAGTCGTATTTATGGGCATTCATTGGTTAGTTGATTATTATTTATTAGAACGTAAAGTCAGTGTTTAATGGGGTGAGCGTATGAAATCAATTAAATTTGCATGGGGATTACTCGTAATTATTGTTGGATTTCTAGTTTTAGGAATTGGGAATATGGTTTGACGTCAATGTCGGATGCTCCTTACACCATAGAATCTTCCAGCAGAAGGCAATCAATATTTAAAAGGGACAGTTTTTGAAGTAGGAAAAGAAGGCGTTGGAAAAATTAAGTAATAGTGTTTCGACATCATCCATTGTGGATGGGAAAAGTGGAAAAACTATTTCCAAACATTAGGAACTTGGAATGGGCAAGCGAGAGAACAAGCGATATTAAGTCGTATTCCTCTTTTAGAACGTTCATTACTTGTCAGTCATAGACATGTATTACAATTAGACAATTCTTCACTATTTTATGATATTCATTGGGCTTCATATTTTAGTAATACTGGAGACTTTACATTTAATTATGCGATGTACTGAAAGAAAATAAACGAATCATTGAAAAACAAATTCCAATTCATTTAGATTCATCATTTGGCTGGGGAGAAGAACCAATCTTCCAACGTAAGGGAAAAAGAATTAGGAGTCATTATTCCTTTTGTAGAAAGAAAATCGAGTGAAAGAAAATTCGTGAAGTTTATTGTATCTTTTGAAGAAGGTACTGTGAAAGATGTGGGAGAATTAACACTTGAAAAAGATGGTTTAATCATGAATGCAGCATTTGGAAATCGTTCTTATAATCCAGAAACAATTGTGTTTAATGTACTTCCTTTAAAAAGATAGACCAAAAATCTTCTGAAAAACCAGAGGAAGAAGAGTATTATCAATATGATTTATTTACTAATACATTCCGTAAGTTGGATATTGGTTCACTAAAAATTCAGCAAACTTCTACATTTCAGGTTCTCAAATTTATGCAGTAGAAACGACTCATCCAAGAGTAAGCGGTAGAAAATCAGGAAGAGACCATGCAGTTGAACGTCCGGAATATATTGCAACGAAAAGAGCGTCAAGCAGAGTTAGAAACGGTTTATCGTGCTACAGCGGGCTTATCTTTTGGAAAAATTGGAACAATTCAACGTGATCCATATTCTTCAGAAGAAGTGCTAAACAAAGATACATTAGTTTATGTCGGACTTGATCAAGGACAAGATGCACTTCGAGTATTTGATTTGAATAAGAAAGAAGAAGTTTTTCTAGCAAAAATCACACCAAAAAGCAGATGCGAAGTTATATTTCCAAAGAAAACGTGAATATGTGATTTACTAAAGTATTATCGTTTAAGATAAATAGGGCGGTTGTCCAAGAAGGAAGACACCTTTCTAGTAATAGAGAGGAGCTGGCGGTGCGACTCTGTTCGACTATTTATTGAAGGCACCCGTATGGGGTGCCTTTTTATGTAAAATGTACTGGTTTTGGATTATTTCTACTTGTTTTTCTGCAACATAAAAATCTTATAAAAATAGGGTTTTAATTTTTTTCATATTTTTGATTAAAAAAATATTAGAAATTCCTGTATAATATAGGTGTCTATGGATTCCAAAGGAAATCTTTAATAAAGATATAGTTACGGAAGAAATATATTATATGAGGAGAAATCATGTCTAATCTAACAACTTCACAAATTGAAAGACAAAAATATTTTAAATAATTCTTTAGTAGTGCAACGAGCGGAAAAAATTTTCAAAATTCCAGGGTATTATTTTGAAGATAGTTATTATTTCACTAATTCTCAAATAGCCAACTCTTTGATGTAGATATACGAACAATTGAAAGAATTGTTGAAAGTCATAAAACAGAACTTGTTGAAAATGGGTACCAAACGTTACGTGGGGAAAAATTAGCTAATTTTAAAGCAACATAGCTGGTACCGACATAAATGTCGGGAGCAAAAGTTACGCAATTAAGTATTTCATCATTTAGAACATTACTTAATTTTTTTCTATGTTGTTAGCAAACTAATGATATAGCAAAAACAAGTAAGAAATACTTTTGTTTGATATTGTTATTAATGTGTTAACTGAGAAAAACAGGAGGTCATGTAAAATTTATAAATCAACGCGATAAAAATTATCTTTCAACCGCACTAGAAGAAGATAATGCTAGAAAAATTTACAAATACTATTTGCCAATATGTTTCTGGGCCTAATTTTAAATATGGTCAACTAACAAATGAAATTTACAAAGTTATTTTTAAAGAAAAAGCATCAGAATATAAGGAAATATTAAATTTAAATAAAAATGATAATGCTCGTGTAACAAATGTATAGTGAAGTTCTTAGAGTAATTGCTAGTTTTGAACTGGGCGTTGCTTTTGAAATTGAGAAAAAGTAAACTTACAACAAACAATTATTAGTGCAGATGTTATTGAGATAATCCGAAATTTAGCGACTCATCCTATGCAAAGACCGCATTTAATACATGCGAGAGAAAAATGGCAAGTAGGGACTTATATTTTAGAAATGCAAAACATGAAAAAAATTAGAGGAGTATATTCGACCAATATCTGAAGAAGACTTTGAGCGTTTCATAGGAGAACAAAGTAAGTCACTGCTGAGCAAATTGAAGAGCATCGTCAAGTGTTTGAAAGGTTGAGAGATAAATGATGAATTGCATTAATTATTTTTTTCTGCTAAAGAAGCTATTTTTAATACATGATATAGAAGTGATTGAAAAATTGGTGGATTACCAGGGTTAAAGATGAAGGTAGAGTGTTTAGTGTTTTTGAACATTTACAAAATGATGATTATTATCCTGATTTTTGAGACTAAATTAACAGTTTTAGTATACAATACTGTTCAATTTCATATGTTTAATGATGGGAATAAAAGAAGTAGTATTATTTTTGGTGTTAAATTTCTATCAATTAATAATTTTGATTATTTAATTCCATATTTTATTGAAACAATGGAAAATATTGTCTTATGGGTTGCTATGGGATTGATAAATTTTTGATTTTTTTAAAAGAAATTGTCTCTTCAATACTTTATTATGAAGATCTTACTGAAAATGTGAAAAAGGAGTTAGTAAAAATAGCTTTAACGGTAAATGATAACGATTGAAATATTTATAAAAATAGCTGTAATTCGAAGTTTGACACTTTACAGAAGCCAAAAAGGCTCCTAAACGTTGATTTAACAATGTTTTTAGGTGTCTTGTTTATACTTTTTAAAAATGGAGCGTGACGGGCTGAAAGTCATTAATAAAAAGGAATTAACACCATTTAATGCATAATTCCTTTTTATTTGAAAATTTCATTCTTATCTATAGAATTATTTTTACCCACTTACCAGTGGAATCTACAAGATTTCCGTCCGATGTGCGTTCGTTGATTGCCATCTTACCGTTTGATTTGAAGGAGTAATTCTACCTAACTGTTTTTAGAGTCCAATCGAACAGGTGTTACTAGATTAGCTAGAATAGATCATTCTGTTGATTTTAAGTTTACTTTTTCGTAATATGATTAATTTGTTATGTTTTTATCGAACTTCTGATATTGAAAGTAAATATTGTATAATTAGCTTGTTAATAGTTTTGAAGAGGGAATCTTAAGAAGCAATTAATGGTCAAAATTTAGTAATAGTATTAAAAAGGATTTTTTTATTTAGCTAAAATCTCATATCTGATAACCAATATAAGTGGAAGAATTATTAGATTTTTTTAGTGCAGGAATTAAACAGCTCGTAGTTGCTTAATTCCTTTTTCTTAGTAAAGGCTTTGGTTTGATTTATAATAAAAATAGAAAAGAGGATTTTTTTATGGCGGAATCAGAGAAAAATATTGTAAATGAAGAAGTAATGGCAGAAAAAGAAACAGTAGAAGCAGAAAAAGTAGAGAAAGAAAACTATTCAGATACAACTTCGAATTTACTAGTTCATTTGATGGGAATCAATTTTACAAAAAGCACAAGAGATATTTAAGAAAAAGAAAAAGAAGTAATTGAGCTTTAGTAATTCTTGCCGTGGCTTTTTGTAGCGTATTTTGGGATACAATTATTATAATTCACTTCGAAAAAGTATCATAAATGAAGTGAAAGTATATTTTACAGGGTATGATGAGTCTGGACTATTGACGTATAATAGTGATGAAATTGCATCTTTAGTGGAAGCGGCAGTTTATAAAAAGCAGGATTTAATAAAGAACAAGCTGAGACATTATCTCAACATAATTTTTATCTGACTTAATGATTGCAAGCGATAAAAATTATCATTCAAGTACGTGAAAGCTGAATCTATGCTTAAGACTATCCATTATGAATTTAATAAAACGAATAATCTAAAAATGGAGAGGAAGTTACGTTTACAATTACAACTAATTCAAAAAAATTCTCCAATTAAAGCAGAAAAGAAAACTTTTAAAGTTCAAAAATTTAAAAGAATATGAAAAAGTTTCTGCGAAAGATTTGTTAAAAAGAAGTTAATGTTACTTTCTCTGGATTCAATGGATATGGTAGCAGTTTCGTTTGGGAATAGTATTAAAAATTATTTCCAATTAAACAGTAACGATAGTTTTTCTAATTTAAAAATGGGGATAAAATTATTTAACTGTAAATGAAAAGTTATATTAAAATCTTTAAAAGAAATCGGAAAGATTGTTGATAATAAAAATGTAGACATTACAGTTTCTGGATTAAAAAGAAGTAAAAGATATCAAGAATTTTGAAGATTTAATCAAGAGAAATGACGATTATATTAAACCGAACATAAAATGATTCTTCTTCTACTTATACAATAGAATCTCAAGGAAGTTATATGAGAATCAATGTAAATAATCATGAAAAATGGAAGTGTTTCTTTAGTTACTATTTACAAAAGTAACAAAAACTGATAGTAAGGATTCTAAATCTGCGGTTTATAAATACTACGGTTACACAGCATATCTATTAAAAGATGGTAACTTAGATTTAGAAACAGCTTCTAAACTTCCAAGATTACGGGAAACCAAAAGATTTAGAAGGATTAAAAAGCTCAACTATCTTCGGATGGATATAAAGTTTATGAAGGTAAAAAGAGTAGCTTTAGGTTTAGGTAAAAGATATTAAAATATCTGGACGGCTCATTGAAGTTACGAAAAATAAATTTGGTTAATAGCGTTGATGAAATATTTATAAAAACAACTATAATAATGTTGAGGATAGAAAAGGAGGAATTCAATATGGCAAAAGTAAACTATGAAGGACCAGAACAATTTAGACTATTAGGGTGCGTGGGAATATTTTTGGATATTCCATTCTTTACAGTATTCCACTGATAGGCTTTATTATGATGATTATTTTTAGTTTTAACGATTCAAATATCAATCGCCGAAACTTTTCAAGATCATTCTTTTGTGGATTTATCGATGTTCATCGCTGTAATGGCGTTGTTAGTTGCTACAGGATTTTTCAAGCACACTTAACCAATAAATAATTTTAAAAATCTAACGAACAGAGCATTCCATTTGGGATGCTCTATTTTTCTTGTAAATGTGGGTTTGTAATAGTCGATTGACAATCATCGCAATGACAGCCCCAATTAATGTATCTAATACACGCTGAATTGCATAATCAACATTGACGGCTGCTTCAATATTGTAAAAATCACTAGAAAAGTCGCTGACGAATTAATGACAGCAGTTTTATTGAATCGATTGCAAAATAAAATTAAAATGACAACCCCTGATTGGAACGAGTAATAAGTCCGCTCCGTCAGGAAGAGAACACCGTTGATAGAGTTGAAGAAGTACAATGGCAAGTACTCCACCAGACATATTGCCAAAAACGAGCGAGTCCCAAACTCAAGTTAGACGATGGTCTGTGCGTAAGCTAAATACGGTCGACAGAACAGCTAACATTGGAGAACCACGATGAAGAATTTTAAAAAGTAGAATACAAATAAATGCAGAAACCCTGTTTTAAAAGTTCTCAGTCCAATATGAAAAAGGATTGTGGGATTGATTCGGCATGATTTCACTCATTTGTTCAAAAATTTTGAATATCATATCATAAATTGAAGAGAGGAACAATGAAGTCGAATGTTAAATAATAATATATATGTAATAATTATTTGAAGAGATTAAATTTTTAAAAACATGGAAATTTCAAGCGAAAATTAAGGTTTATGATAAAAATTAGAGGTATGTATAGAAAGTGGTATTGCTGTGGGAAGACGAAAATCAATCAAATGGAAATCGCATATGAAATTAGGCTTTAAGAGATTGACGTTAGGAATCGTATTAGTATTCGATAGCGACGCAGTGTCATTATTATGGGAAAATTACAGTTTCAAGAAACAAGGCAAGATCCTACGGTAATTGCTCATCAACAATTTATTCAAAATCTTGTAACTTCTTCTCAAAAAGCTTATCAACTATATCAAGTTTTGCAAGTATTAGTTTAGCGCAAGCAATATTGGAGTCTGATTGGGGAGAGAGTGGACTGTCGCAAAATTATTATAATTTATATGGAGTCAAAGCAGGAGCCGCTGAACCGAGTGTTCAATTAGAAACGAGCGAATATGTCGATGGAAAAATGGCTACGATTATGGCCCCTTTTCGAGTTTATAATAGTTGGGCAGAATCTGTAGAAGCCCATGCAAAAGTTATTAACGTATGGAGTGGACTGGAATCCTAAATTATATGAGCCTGTTTTAAAAGCGAAAAATTATAAAGAAGCAGCACACGCTCCTTCAAAAAGCAGGATATGCAACAGATCCAACATATGCACAAAAATTATTCATGTTATTGAAACGTATCATTTAGCACAATATGATCAATTTCAAGAAAAATCTGTAAAGGAGTAGAGCACGTATGAGTCAATTATTACTGGAAGTATTATTGGAATTATTGGTGGAGATTCTCAAATTTCATCAGTGATTTTAATGGCGAAACGATTGAATATCGCATTTATCATTTTCGTGAAAAAGATGAGCCAAGTGTTTTATTAGCAGATAAGGAAGAGATTGGTCGTTATTCTGACTGAAGAGCATTATTCAACTTTGCTATGCAAGTAGATACGATTTATATATTAACTAATGAAATTGAAATTGATACCATTGTAGCGCTCAGTGGTAAAAAGTCGTTATTATCAATCGTTTGAATTAGCAGAGATTTCTCAAAATCGTATGGTGGAAAAGTTATTTTTTTAGAAGAACATGCGATTAATGTGGCGCCTTATGGCATGATTACGAGTGTTGGAGAACTTCCAAGCTTATTATCGAGCATTGGTTTTCCAGCTATGTTAGAGACGAATCGTTTCGTAAAAATAATACGAGCATGATGTTGTATGACCATGACATGGATGATCAAGTATTTCAGTTAGTTGAGGGCCAATCTTGTATGGTGACAGCATTTGTTCCTGCGCAACGTCAGTTTAGTTTGACGATTTTTGCGTGACTATGAAGATCACATTACGATTTTACCGATTACAGAAGATGTGTATGTAGATGGAACACTAAAATATTCGATTGCTTTCAAAACGGATGAATCCTGAATGGGTTGAGAGCTTCGAATGATTGCTTCTAAATTGATGCGTTCGATTTCAGGTTCCCACTTAGTATCGATTCAAGTTGTGATGGCAAAAATGGTATTTTTCTATGTCAAAAAAGTGGATCAGTTACCATTCCTGCAACATCAATTTAGTGCTAAACAAATTCCTCAATCGCTTTAGTGAAATCATTTTTACGATTAGCGACAGGATTAGGCGTATTGGAAAGTGGATTGATTGAAGAAGGGTTAATTGTTCCGATTTATCGAGAAATGCTAGAAAAGGCGCATGTTTTAACAATTTTAAAACCACATTGGGAATTTGAATATTTCCAAGTAGAAGGCGGGAATCCAGGAGAAGCAGTTGGAGTGATCTCGATTAACAGGTGCTCAAGTGTGGATTTAGTCAATGAATTAGAATTAAGTGGATTACACGATTAGAATGTAACAAGAGAAAGGATGACTTTGTGAGTATTTCGGCGAAATTACTAGAAGGAATGAATGACCGTCAAAAAGAGGCAGTTCAATATACTCAAGGTCCATTGCTGATTATGGCAGGGGCTGGAAGTGGAAAAACGAGAGTATTAACGCATCGTATGGCGTATATTTTAGCAGAAGAAGAGGTTCATCCTTGGAATATTTTTAGCGATTACCTTTACGAATAAAGCAGCACGTGAAATGAAAAGAGCGGGTGAGTCAATTAGTTGGCCCGCAAGCTGAAGATATGTGGGTATCTACTTTCCATTCTATGTGTGTGCGTATTTTAAGAAGAGATATCGAATTATTAGGGCTATCAACGTTCATTTACGATTTGTGATCCTAGTGAACAACAAAACGGCAATGAAGGAATTTTAAAAGAAATTAGATATTGATAGCGAAAAATATGATTATCGCATGATTTTAAATCGAATTAGCCAAGCTAAAAATGATTTAGAAGATGTGGAAGAATTTAATAAGAAATATACGGGATATGTGGAACAAATTATTGGGAAATGTTACCGTGAATATCAAAAAGAATTAGCAAAAAGTATGACGTTGGACTTTGATGATTTAATTATGCTGACGGTACAACTATTCCAAAAACATCCTGAAACATTACAGTATTATCAACAAAAAAATTCCAATATATTCATGTGGATGAGTACCAAGATACGAACCATGCTCAATATCGATTAGTCACTATGTTAGCGAAGAAATTCAAAAATATTTGTGTTGTTGGGGATGCAGACCAAAGTATTTATGGTTGGCGTGGAGCTGATATGAGTAATATTTTTAGAGTTCGAAAAAGATTATCAAAACGCAAAAAGTCGTTTTATTAGAACAAAAATTATCGTTCTACAAAAACAATTTTACAAGCAGCCAATGATGTGATTGGAAATAATATCGAGAGAAAAGAAAAGAAGTTATGGACTGAAAATGAAGAAGGGCAACTCATTACGTATTACCGTGCCCAATCGGAGCAAGACGAAGGACGTTATGTATTGTCGCAAATTCAAAGTTTATTAAGAGATGGTTATCATTATGATGATTTTGCCATTTTTATATCGTACAAATGCGCAATCTCGTGTCATGGAAGAAAATTTACTAAAATCAAATATTCCATTCCGTTTAGTAGGAGGGCAACGATTCTTCGAAAGACTGGAAATTAAGGATTTACTAGCGTATTTACGTTTAATTGTAAATCCTCAAGATGATTTAAGTTTTTAGAAGAATTGTCAATAGTCCAAAACGAGGAATAGGGGCTACTTCTTTAGCGAAGTTGTCAGATTTTTGCTACGGTATATCAATTCTCATTATTAGAAGCTAGTTCGCAAACAACATTATCGCCTCTTTCTGGAAAGGCAGCAAAGGCTCTAGAAAAAAATTTGCAACAACGATTGAAGAATTAAGAAAAATGCAAGAGTTTCTATCTATTAGTGAATTTGTAGAACAAGTGATTGAAAAACAGGGTATCTTGCTGCTTTAGAACAACAACATACAATGGAAGCTGATGCGAGAATTGAAAATATTCAAGAGTTTATCTCGGTGGCAAAACAATTCGAGCAAGATCGTTTAGAAGAAGAGTCGGAAGATTCTCCATTATTACAATTTTTTTAACAGATTTATCTTTAGTTTCTGATGTGGATAGCGATGAAGGAGATGGTCGTATGGTGACATTGATGACCCTTCATGCTGCTAAAGGATTAGAGTTTCCAGTTGTATTTATTATTGGATTAGAAGAAGGAATTTTCCCAAGTTTAAGAAGTATTATGGAGCATGACGATGATGTGGAAGAAGAACGTCGTCTCAGCGTATGTAGGAATTACTCGTGCGGAACAGAAGTTGTATTTAACAAAATGCATATTCCAGATTATTATATGGTCGTACACAAACGAATCGCCCATCGAGATTTATATTGGAAATTGAGAAGAATTATTTGATTCAAAACCAACAGCACTCCTACAGTTATACAAGTAGAGAGTCTTCTTCATTTGGTTCGAAAAACTTCCTCATCTGGTTCATTATTTGACAAAATATCGAGCGAAATCTCAGGCAACTGCGTATCAACCAAAAAGCAGTTCAGCCTTCTAGCATCCAACCAGTACGTAAACAAACAGTTGCTGCCAATGATGGAGCGGTATGGAAAGTGGGCGACAAAGTGATGCATAAAAAAATGGAATGTTGGAACAGTTGTAAAAGTAACGGGTGAAGGTACGAATCAAGAAATTGATGTGGCTTTTTGCTGGAATGGGTATTAAACGTTTATTGGCAAAGTTTTTGCCCCAATTGAAAGAATAGAGGAGTCGTAAATGGATACTTCAGTAGAACAAAAATCCAACAATTAAGAGAACAATTGAATCGTTGGAGTCATGAATATTATGTTCAAGATCGTCCAACCGTTACGGATCATGAGTATGATGAAGCGTACCATGAACTAGTGCGATTAGAAACAGAAAATCCACAATTGATTACTCCAGATTCTCCAACGCAACGTGTTGGTGGAGTTGTGCTAGACAGTTTTGAAAAAGTTACGCATCAAAAATCCTATGTTGAGTTTATCGAATGCTTTTTTCAAAAAGAAGACTTACAAGCGTTTGATGATCGTATTAAAAAAATTAACGAATCGTACGATTGACTATGTTTGCGAATTAAAAATTGACGGTTTATCTGTAGCGCTAACTTATCAAAGAAAGGACAATTAGTTTTAGGTGCTACAAGAGGAGATGGTGTAATAGGGAAGATATTACGCATAATATTAGAACAGTTAAAATCTGTTCCACTTTCCTTAAGCCAACCATGGTCGATTGAAGTTCGTGGGGAATGTTATATGCCAAAAAATCATTCCAACAGTTAAATCAATCAAGGGAAGAAGAAGGCTTAGAAGTATTCGCCAATCCTAGAAATGCAGCTGCAGGAAGTTTAAGACAATTAGATTCTAAAGTGGCAGCTAGTCGAAATTTAGCAGTATTTTTATATCAAAGTCCTAGTATAGAAGCTTTTAGAAGTGACTTCTCAAATGGAATTGCTAGAAAAAGATGCAAGCATTAGGATTTGTCACGAATCAAGAAAGCGTACTTTGTCATTCGATTGATGAAGTATGGGCATTTATTGAAAAAAATGACAGTGGAAAGAAATAACTTTACCTTATGAAATTGATGGAATTGTGATTAAGGTTAATGATTTTAAAAGCACAAGAAGAAATAGGGTTCACTGTAAAAGCCCCAAAATGGGCAATTGCTTATAAATTCCCTGCTGAAGAAGCTCAGACTATTGTGCGAGATATTGAATGGACAGTGGGACGTACGGGAGTAGTGACACCAACAGCTGTGATGGATGCGGTATTTCTTGCGGGAACTACTGTGAAACGTGCCAGCTTACATAATGTGGATTTAATACGAGAAAGAGATATTCGAATTGGAGATACGGTTGTCGTTCATAAAGCGGGAGATATTATTCTGAAGTTACTCGAGTGATTTTAGACAAACGACCTGAAGGATTAGAACCGTATGAATTTCCTAAAGAATGCCCATCTTGCTCGAACCCACTCGTGCATTTAGAAGAAGAGGTTGCTTTACGTTGTATGAATCCAAAATGTCCTGCTCTTTTTAAAAGGAAGGCTTAACTCATTTTGTATCTCGGGATGCGATGAATATGTCTGGAGTAGGGACAAGAATTATTCATCAATTATTTGAAAAGTGGATTGGTCCACGATGTAGCGGATTTATATCACTTAACAATGGAGCAATTACTAACACTCGATAAAAATTCAAGAAAAATCTGCACAAAAAAATCTTACAGGCTATTGAAACGAGTAAACAAAATTCTTTAGAGCGTTTATTAACGGGTCTAGGTATTCGAAAATGTCGGATCAAAAAGTGCGGCAAAAGATTTAGCGATGCATTTTGAAACGATGGAAAATCTTCAAAAAGCGACTGTGGAAGAATTGGTTGCTATTGAAGGATTAGGAGAAGTCATTGCACATAGTGTTTTGGCATATTTCAAACCAAGAAACAGTTCAAGAAATGTTAGAAGAATTACAAACCGCCGGCGTTAATATGCGTTATTTAGGAAAAAGCAAAAAGTGGCTAGCTCAGAAGATTCGCTATTAGCTGGCAAAAACAGTTGTGTTAACAGGAACGTTAGAGCAGATGACAAGACAAGAAGCCAAAGAAGCGATTGAGGCTTTAGGTGGGGAAAGTGACAGGCTCTGTTTCTAAGAAAACAGACTTAGTCATTGCAGGAGCTCAAGCAGGAAGTAAATTGACTAAAGCAGAATCTCTAGGTGTTTTAGTGTGGAATGAAGAACAATTTAGAACAATGATTGAAGGAAAGGAAGACTTATGAAGAAAAAAATCATCACTCTTGCTAGTGTAACAGCGATGTTATTAGCAGGGTGTGCAAATATTAATCAAGCAACTCAAAAAAATGTTGAAACCGAATCTTCTCGTTCAAAAGTGGTGCAATCAACGACGAATCAATTGTCGAATCAATATTATCGTGCATTAATTACAAATGGAAAATATCAGGTGAGTAAGACTCGTGGAGCAACATTAAGTTTAAATACTGGATTCAATTTAAGAAATTTTGAATCAGGCTTTAATTGAATTATCACGTGCAGTTTTTTTCCAACGAATCAATATTCTTTAGAGAAGGACAAGTCATTGATTCTACTACTACGAATCAATGGATAGCTCGTAAATCAGAAAAATCCAGATGGATTAAATCCAGAAGACAATGGCGAGACAGATGCAAGTAAGAGAAATCCTTATTATTTGGCGCAAATTTTAGAACAAGATTTTATGATTCAAACGGAAAATAATTATGAACTTGGGGGCATTAGTATCGGTCTTGCAATGAATTCAGTGGATTACTATACAGCTGGAGATAAAGATGCAGAGCAAGAAATTTCTAATGATGCCATGTTAAAACAAGCAAAATCAATTGCAAATACTGTGTTGACTCGTTTACGTCAAAAATGATGCTCTAAAGACAGTGCCGATTGTGTTTTGGAATTTTTAAACAAACTCCAAAAAGATGACATTGGTGGGGGAGTTTATATTTTTAGAAGCGACTTCTGTTGAAGGGACAGAAATTACGAAATTGGACAAATATGAATCAGAAAGTAGTAGTCCTACCATTGGTCGATGGAAATCCAACAGAAGAGTCATCTGCTTTTTGAGAATTTTAGAACAGAAGTACAAAATTTCTTCCCCAATTTATCCGGAGTAACGGCCAAAAGTATATTATCAAGAAAGGTGCTGCTAAAAAAATGGTGGTGAATATTATGACTCAATTTTACGGGAGAGTCAGAAATTATTGCATTTTTCTCAACATGTAACGGATGTTGCGAATAAATATTTACCAAAAAAACAACACCAGTAGAAGTTCGTATTTCTTCTATTAATGGAATGGAAGCATTCTTAATGCAAGATACCGCTCAAGGTGTATTTACGTATCATGTTTTTTTGATTAAAGATTGACATAAAAGGTACGTGCCTTTTTACAATAGAATAGAAAGAAAAGTAGAAAGTGAGGAACAGTCATGGCAATTGAAGAATCAGAAGTGCGTCACGTTGCAAAATTGATGAAATTATCATTTGCAGATCATGAAATTTTTACATTTCACAGAGCAAAATGAGTGATATCATCGATATGGTAGAACAATTAAAAAGAAGTGGATACAACAGGAGTAGAAGTTACAACTCATGGATATTCATTAGTGAATGTTTTTCGTGAAGATGTGCCGGTAAAAGGAACAGATCGTGATTTGTTAATGAGAAATGTAAAAACAAGCGAGGATGGATTTATCCAAGTACCCTGCAATTATGGGTGAAGGAGAGGAGTAAGACGCATGAGTTTATTAGAAAATCAAACATTAGTAAGCTTGCATGAAGGTTTAGTTCAAAAGAAATTTACTTCTCAAGAATTAACTAGTGCAACATTTGAAAAAAATTCAAGCAGTAGATGATAAAGTTGGAGCTTTCTTAGCTCTAAATGAAGATGAAGCAATGGCTCAAGCAAAAAGCTGCTGACGAAAAAGGTTATGATTCAGCTCTTTCTCTCAAGGTTTGCCAATCGGAATTAAAGATAATATTGTAACTCGTGATTTAATCACAACAGCTGCAAGTCGTATGTTGGAAGATTTTAATCCAATTTATGATGCACATGTAATGGACTTGTTGAAAAACAGGTGCTGTTAATGTCGGGAAATTAAACATGGATGAATTTGCCATGGGTGGTTCGACAGAAAATTCTTATTTCAAGAAAACTAGAAATCCTTGGGATTTAACAAAAGTTCCTGGTGGATCTTCAGGTGGTTCTGCAGCAGCTGTAGCAGCTGGAGAAGTATTAGCCACTTTAGGTTCTGATACAGGTGGTTCGATTCGTCAACCAGCAAGTTTTACAGGAATTGTTGGGATGAAACCAACTTATGGCCGTGTATCTCGTTATGGATTAATTGCCTTTTGCATCAAGCTTTAGACCAAATTGGACCATTAACTCGTACGGTTAAAGATAATGCATTAGTATTAGAAGCCATTAGTGGATATGATCACCGTGATTCTACAAGTGTGAATGTACCTGTTCCAAATTATTACCAACAAATTAATGGAAATATTAAAGGATTAAAAATTGCTTTTACCAGTAGAATATTTAGGGGATGGAATTGATCCTGAAATTCGTAAAGCAGTCTTAAAAAGCAGCTGAACAATATCGTGCATTAGGAGCAACTGTAGAAGAAGTGAGCTTACCTCATTCTAAATACGGTATTCCTGCATATTATATTATTGCTTCTTCAGAAGCATCTTCTAACTTACAACGTTTTGACGGAATTCGTTATGGACACCGTTCAGCTGAAGCAAAAACTTTAGAAGATTTATACATCATGAGTCGTACTGAAGGATTCGGTATGGAAGTAAAACGTCGTATTATGTTAGGAACATTCTCATTAAGTTCTGGTTACTATGATGCTTACTTCAAGAAAGCAGGGCAAGTTCGTACATTAATTAAACAAGATTTTGCCAATGTCTTTTGCAAATTACGATTTAATTTTTAGGACCCTGTAACGACTTCAACTGCATATGGAATTGGAGAAAGAAATGATGATCCAATTGAAATGTATATGGCGGACTTATTAACAGTTCCTGTAAACTTAGCAGGACTTCCAGCGATTTCTGTACCTGCGGGCTTCTCTAGCGAAGGTTTACCAATTGGTATTCAATTAATCGGGAAATTACTTCCAAGAACAAACCATTTATCAAGCAGCATTTGCATTTGAACAAGCAAATGACTATTACTTAAAAACAAGCAAACGTATAAGGAGGAAAATAAGATGAATTTTGAAACAATTATTGGGCTAGAAGTTCACGTAGAGTTAAAAACAGATTCAAAAATCTTCTCCCTTCACCAGCTCATTTTGGAGCAGAGCCAAATACAAATACAACCGTTATTGACTGGGGATATCCAGGGTACTTCCAGTTGTCAACAAACGTGCCATTGAATTTGGAATGCGTGCTGCATTAGCATTAAACTGTGAAATTTCACAACATACAAAATTTGACCGTAAAAACTATTTCTACCCTGATAATCCAAAAAGCGTATCAAATTTCTCAATTTGATTACCCGATCGGTCATGATGGATGGATTGATATTGAAGTAGAAGGAAAAACAAAACGTATCCGTATCGAGCGTGTTCACTTAGAAGAAGATGCTGGTAAAAAAATACTCACGGAACGGATGGGATTCTCATATGTAGACTTAAACCGTCAAGGAACTCCGTTAATTGAGATTGTATCTGAAGCGGATATGCGTTCTCCTGAAGAAGCCTATGCTTACTTTAGAAGCATTACGTCAAATTATTATGTTTACAGGCGTATCTGATGTGAAAAATGGAAGAAGGATCAATGCGTTGTGATGCGAATATTTCTTTACGTCCTTATGGCCAAGAAAAATTCGGTACAAAAAAACAGAGTTGAAAAACTTAAACTCATTTAATAATGTACGTAAAGGTTTAGCATTTGAAGAAGTACGTCAAGCTCAAGTATTACGTAGTGGTGGCGTTATTGGTCAAGAAACAAGACGTTTTGATGAATCAAATGGACAAACAATTTTAATGCGTGTGAAAGAAGGGTCAAGTGACTACCGTTACTTCCCAGAACCAGACTTACCAAACTTAGAAATTTCAGATGAATGGGTAGAAGAAGTTCGTCAATCAATTCCTGAAATGCCAACCGTTCGTCGTGAACGTTATATTCGTGAATTTGGATTACCAGAATATGATGCAATGGTCTTAACATTATCAAAAAGAAATGTCTGATTTCTTTGATGAAACAGTTGCAGCAGGTAGCGATCCAAAAATTAGCTTCTAACTGGTTAATGGGAGATATTTCTGCTCACTTAAATAGTAAAAAAATTAGAATTACAAGATCTATTATTAACACCACAAAGTTTAGCAGAAATGATTCAATTAATTGGAGACGGAACAATCAGCTCTAAATTAGCGAAGAAAGTATTCTTATTATTAGCTGAAGAAGGCGGAACTGCTCGTCAAGTTGTTGAAAAAAACATGGTATGATTCAATTGAGTGATCCATCACAATTATTACCAATTATTCAAGATGTGTTAGCTAATAACGCACAGTCTATTGAAGACTTTCAAAAATGGTAAAGATCGTGCAGTTGGCTTCTTAGTGGGTCAAATTATGAAACAAACAAAAAGGAAAAAGCAAATCCTGGAGTTGTAAACCAATTATTACAAGAAGAATTAGCAAAAATATTAATAACTGAGAGAACTGAAACGAAGTAGAAAAGGCTTTCTACTATATGCGTTCAGTTAAATAATCATTGGGGGTGAATAGAAAACGGAATTTCGACTTTTATTCACTCCTTCTCTTTTTCATAAAGAATGAATGGAGGTATCAAAATGATTCGAGTTCATACAAAAATTATTCAAGCTGGAGAAACCTTTACAAACGGAATTAGAAGCACCGATTGAATCCATTGAATGGAAAAGTTGAAAACGAAACAATTAGCATTGTCGTATCAAGAAAAAGAAACACAGACAAAAAGTTGATTTATTAGTATCTAATGGAGAAATTCAATTATTCCGTAAAGGCGAAGTAGCTAGTCAATTACTATTTCAACATCAAAAGAAAACAAAGGGTCGTTATCAATTAGCTCAAGGACAAGAAATTTTTATTTGAGATTAAAACGAAGAATGTAGAAGTTTCATCTGATTGGAAAACAAATTTCTTTTGAATACCAATTATCTCAATTAGGAGAAAAATTTAGGAGAATTTACAGTAAATATGGAAATTCTTAAAGAAAAACATTGTGCAATAGTAGCGTATTATAGCTTTTGTGTGCTATACTGTTAAGGAATATGTGGAAAGGAAGTGTATCCTTTGGAATTAAAAAGCACTGGATGGAATCAACAAAAATGAATTATCAATGGTTGAAGTAGCACATGCTATCTTGGAAGTAAAACAAGAAGTGATGGACTTTAATCAATTATTAGTAGAAGTTCAATCATATATGGAGTTAAGCGATGAGCAATTAGAAGCACGCATGGCTCGTTTTTATACAGATTTAAATATTGATGGAAGCTTCATTTCACTTGGAGAAAATCGTTGGGGCTTACGTTCATGGTATCCAATTGATTCAATCGATGAAGAAATTGTTTCATCAATGGATGATGAAGACTTGAAAAAACGTCGTAAAAAACGTAAAAAAGTTAATGCCTTTTGGAACTGAAGAAGATCTTATCGATTACAATGATGATGATCCAGAAGATGAAGATGGCTTTGTTAGAAGATGAAGAAGATGATGATGTTATCGACTTAGACGATGATGTAGATGATGAAGAAGAAACAGAATTAGATGCATATCGTTCAGATTTAAGTGAATTAGGTGCTGACGAAGACTTAGATGATGAAGTTAGTGCAGATGAAGATTTATCAATTATTAGTGATGACGAGTTAGATAGTGATTTTGATGAAGAAGAGGATGAATTATAATTCCTTGTTCATCTACAAACGATAACGAATAGATTAGAAAGTGGGAGTGCGTAGCGCTCCTCTTTTTATAGGGAGGAAAAGTTTTGAAAAAGAATTTTTATCATCTTTTTTTGATGCGACTTTTCTAAAGATTTATATTAGTAGGAGTCGTCAATACACTGGTTGGAACAGCGATTATGTTTTTTTGCTTCAATGTATTAGCGTGGAGTTATTGGATTTCAAGTGCGTTGAATTATATAGTGGGAAGCATCGTGAGTTATTTGTTGAATAAGCGATATACTTTCCAGCAAAAAAAGGCCATGATTGGAATACATTGTGGAAATTTATCGTGAATATTACCATTTGTTACGTTCTTGCGTATGGATTAGCAAAAGCCATTTGTTGCATGGTTATTATCAGGAGTCTCTACAAATGTACAAGGAAATATTGCGTTAGTAGTAGGGATGATTTTTATTTGTTGCATTTAATTATATCGGACAAAGATTTTGGGCTTTTTCACCCTAAAAAGAAAGATGGAGAATAATGACTTGTTCTCAAAAAAGAGTTAGTGGTTTAATTCTAGGAATCGTTATGGTAAAATAACACTATCTATAGATTTAAGGGGATACTGCCAAATGGCGGAAGATAAGAAAAACTTTTTATTTAACAACACCAATTTATTACCCAAGTGGACAATTACATATCGGACATGCATATACAACTGTAGCAAGTGATGCAATGATTCGTTATAAAAAAATTACAAGGTTATGATACTTATTTCTTAACAGGAACAGATGAACATGGACAAAAATTCAACAAAAAGCTCAAGAAGCAGGTGTGAGCGAAATTGAATTTGTTGATAATATTATTTTTTTGGTATTCAAGATTTATGGAAAAAAATTAGATGTTTCTTATGATGATTTTTATTCGTACAACACAACCTCGTCATAAAAAAATCTGTACAGAAAAATTTTCCAAAAATTAATGGATAATGGCGATATTTATTTAGGTGAATACGAAGGTTGGTATTCTGTTAGTGATGAAGAATACTTTACAGAATCTCAATTAGTCGAAGTTTATCGTGATGCAGATGGAAAAATGATTGGGGGAGTGGCTCCAAGTGGTCATGAAGTCCAATTAGTGAAGGAAGAATCTTATTTCTTCAGAATGAGTAAATATGCAGATCGTCTATTACAATACTATGAAGAACATCCAGAATTTATTCAACCAGAATCTCGTAAAAATGAAATGATTAATAACTTCATTAAGCCAGGTTTGGAAGATTTAGCCGTTTCTCGTACATCATTTGACTGGGGAATTCCAGTACCGAATGATCCAAAACATGTCATTTATGTATGGATTGATGCTTTATCAAACTATATTACAGCTTTAGGCTATGGAAGTGATGATGAGACATTGTTCAATCGTTATTGGCCAGCAGATGTGCACTTTATTGGAAAAGAAATCGTTCGTTTCCATACGATTTATTGGCCAATTATGTTAATGGCATTAGACTTACCATTACCGAAGAAAATTTTTGCACATGGTTGGTTATTAATGAAAGACGGTAAAATGTCTAAATCTAAAGGAAATGTTGTTGACCCTAACACATTAATTGAACGTTATGGGTTTAGATGCTTTTACGTTACTATTTATTACGTGAAGTACCATTTGGTTCAGATGGTATTTTCACTCCAGAATCATTTGTAGAAACGTATTAATTATGACTTAGCAAATGACTTAGGAAACTTTATTAAACCGTACAGTAGCGATGATTAATAAATATTTTCGATGGAACAATTCCAACTTATTCTGCTCCAGTTTCAAGCTTTGATCATGAATTAGTAGAAGCTTCAAAAGTGATGATTGAAGAAGTAGAATCGAGCGATGGAAGAAATGCAATTCTCAGTTGCATTATCTGCAGATTTGGAAATTTGTTTCTCGTACAAATAAATATATTGATGAAACAACTCCATGGGCAGCTGTAAAAGATGAAGCTCGTCAAGAAGAATTAGCTCGTACAATGAGTTATTTAGCAGAAAGCTTACGTATTATTGCGGTGGCTTTTACAACCATTCTTAACACAAACGCCAGGAGAAATCTTAGCACAATTAGGAATTCACGACGAAGCTTTTACGTGACTATCCTTCGCTTCATACATTTGGAGTGATTCCAGCAGGTACAACAGTTGTTGAAAAAGGACAAACCAATTTTTCCCACGTTTAGATATGGAAGAAGAAGTTGTTTATATTCAAGGTAAAAATGGGTGGAACGGTGAAAGAAGAAGTAGCGACAGAATGGGAACCCAGAAGAAGTGGAATTAACAACTGAAAAAGAAGCCATCAAATATGATGACTTTGATAAGTTAGAATTAAAAGTCGCAGAAGTCATTGACTGTAAAACCAGTGGAAGGTGCAGATAAATTATTACAATTCCGATTAGATGCAGGAGATGCTGGCGGACACCGTCAAATTTTATCTGGTATCGCTCAATGGTATCCAAATCCAGAAGAGTTTATCGGTAAAAAAAGTAGTGATTGTCGCAAAACTTAAAACCACGTAAGATGAGAGGACAAATTAGTCAAGGAATGATCTTATCGGCAGAAAAAGATGGAGTATTACAAGTAGTTTTAGCTCCTCAAGAAATGCCAAATGGTTCATTTGTTTCATAATCAATAGAGAACACAATTATTAGGGAGAGTACGTTGCTTTTACAACGTACTCTTTCGTATATTATAAGAGAAAAAGGAGAAGGTAAGATGAAGAAGGGCTTGTTAACAGGTTTATTATTATTTGGTTTCTTTTTTGGGGCAGGAAATTTAATCTTTCCGCCTTCATTAGGATTGTTTTCTGGTGAGTATTTCTGGCCAGCGATTGCGGGATTTTATTTTTATCCGGTGTCGGTATTCCCATTATTACATTAATTGTAGGTGCAACGAGTAATGGAAGTTTTAAACATGAATTAGAAACTAAAGTTCATTCAGTATTTGCGGTAGCATTTTTAGCTATTTTTATATTTATCGATTGGCCCATTCTTTTGCGATTCCAAGAACAGCAACTGTTTCGTATTCGATTAGTATTCAGCCATTTGAGTCAGCTTTTAACCTCAATGGGAATTTCAGGTGCTTTTATCATCATTTATTTATACAGTGTTATATTTTGCTGCAGCATATTGGATTGCAATTCATCGTTCAACGATTTTAAATAGTATCGGGAAAAATTTTAACACCATTATTTGCAGGATTAATTTTAGTCTTAGTGTTATTAGGAGCGATTAAATACGCAGGAGTAGTACCGATGCAAGCAGCAACGGCGTATCAAAAATGGTGGTTCGTTTGGAAATGGATTTATTGAAGGGTACAATACATTAGATGCCCCTAGCATCTGTAGCCTTTTGTGTGGTAGCAGTAAATACATTGAAAAAAATTCCATTTTTTTCTTCAAAAGAAGAATTTACAAAAAAACGATTATTGGAGTAGGCTTAGTAACGGCTGTAGGATTTAGTATTTTATATTTAGGATTAGCAAATCTAGGAAATCATTTTTACAGTGCCAGCAGATGTATTAGCAGATAAGGCAATTAATAAAGGGTCTTATATTTTTGGCAGCTGCTTCAAAAAGATATTTTTGGAGTATTTGGGCAAGTATTTTTAGGAGCAATGGTTATTTTTAACGTGCTTTTACAACAACAGTAGGGCTAATTGTTTCAACTGGAGAATTCTTTGAAGAATTATTTCCTAAATATTCTTATAAAGTATATGCAACAGTTTTTCTTTTCATTGGATTTTGGAATTTCTAATTTAGGATTAAATACAGTAATTAAGTTTTCATTACCGGTATTATTAATTTTATATCCAATTACGATTATTATGGTTATATTAATTCTTTTTAAATAAATTTGTTCCTCTTTCTAAAATCGGAATGCAGTTAACAGTTGGATTGACGGTTCTAGTATCCGTATTAACAGTATTAGGAGATACTTTAAAATTATCTGCATTATCTACTGTGATGAACCACTACCATTTTCTACTTTATCATTAGGGTGGATTGTTCCAGCTTTAGTAGGGATCGTGATTGCTTTTAATTTTAAGCGATAAGCAAAAAGGTGAAGTGTTTGATTTTGAAAAAAATTCTAGCAGAGTAAGAAGGTAGGCGAATATGTTTTTATATGGAATTACGACAATCGTATTGATAGCTCTACTTTTTTTCAATGTGGAAAGATAATCGTAGTTTATGGAATCCAGCTTTATTAGTCATTGAAGTATTGTTTTTATTTTTATCGATTGCGAATGCCTTTTTTTAGTTTTGGATATGAAAATGCGCATTTGGTGATGATAGTAGGAATTTTACTCATTCCCGTTCTGATTCTTTTGAGTGGTTTATTTTTTAATCGTTAATGGCTTTTATTTTGTTGAAAAAGAAGGGATTTCTAAAGCAAAATCTTTTGTCATCTATTATGGGAATTGTAATTTTATTATTCTTTGTTTTTATGTGGATCTCGAGTTGGGCTAGTTACAAATAATTTTTCATTTATAATCCGTGGATTAATATACTACTTATGTTTATCATTTATTCTTATATTATTTTTGGATTTGCATTTGTAGGATTTATGATGTACTCCTATGTCTATTTATGGGTGCCGAAGAAACAGCATTATGATTTTTATTATTATTCATGGTGCTGGATTGTTAGATGGGGAAAGAGTTACTCCCTTTATTGAAGAGAAGAATTGATAAAGCTGTACAAGCATTTCAACAATCAAAAAAATCCTCATATTCAATTCATTGCAAGTGGTGGACAAGGTAGTGATGAAAAATATCTGAAGCACAAGCGATTTATAACTATTTAGTGGAAAAATACAGATGTGCCAAAAGAAGCTATTATATTAGAAGAAAAAAATCTACAACAACTTATGAAAAATTTACTGTTCTCTAAAAGAGATAGGAGAGAAATTGATTGAAAATCCTCGATTTTTTTATTTGTAACAAATGATTATCATGTATTTCGTACGAGTACGTATGCTCGACAAATTGGAAATGCAAGGGATGGCTTAGGTTGCTCCACTGCAAGTTATTATATTCCGTCCGCTTTTTATTCGTGAATATGTAGCGATGTGTGTGAAAATGAAAAAAACTCTTTATAGGGTTTGAATTACTGTATGTTCTATTGGTTTTTATTATCGTATCGAGGCATATTGTGGTAGAAAAGTTAAATAGATGATAGGGAAGGCATACCGATTTCGGTATGCTTTTTTGTCATGACGATTTGCATGAGAAGTCGTGACTAAAGTCATTGTAGGTAGTGACTCTAGGCACTACTGAGAAAAAGAATTTTTCTATAATAAATTCATCAGTTAGGAAATCAGTAAAGAGGGATAAACATGATTGTAGTAAAAAAATGTAACAAAAAATTTGGACAAAAAGTAGCTTTTAGAAGAAATTTCTTTTGAAGTGAAGAAAGGAGAAATTTTTGGATTCTTAGGGCCGTCTGGTTCAGGGAAAACAACAATGATTAAAATTTTAACGGGTCAATTAAATGCCGATAACGGACAAACAGAATTGTTAGGAAAAGTATCTGAGAAGCTAACTCCAGCAGATTTAGAACAAATCGGATTAGTGAGTGATACGAGTGGATTTTATGAAAAACTAAGCCTATATAAAATTTACAAGCTTTATGCAAAATTATATGGAAAACCAAATGTACGTGTAGACGAAGTGTTAAAACAAGTTGATTTATACGATAGTAAAAAAATTTAGCAGCAGAAAAACTATCGACAGGAATGAAACAAAGAATGTTTCTAGCAAGAGCTTTAATCAATAAGCCACAAGTATTATTTTTAGATGAGCCAACAAGCGGATTAGATCCAACCACTTCTAAGAAAAATCCATGAATTATTATTAGACCTGAAAAGAATCAGGAACTACGATTTTCTTAACAACACACGATATGAACGAAGCAACATTATTATGTGACCGTCTAAGTTTATTGAATCGAGGACATTTAATTGAATATGGCACACCTTCTTCGATTATTCAAAAATATAATCACGAGAAAAAAGTTCAATTAACATTCGAAGATGAAACACATACAGAAATTACATTTGAAGAATTAGGACAAACAGATTTAACACAAGTCGTTGCGATTCACTCATGTGAACCAACTTTTAGAAGAAATATTTATTCAATTGACAGGAGAGAAATTAAATGATTAAACGATTAACTGCCTTAATTTGGCTACGCACACAAGTATTATTAAGTAACAGCACTTTATTAGCAACGATTTTATTACCGTATGGATTGTTAGTCTTATATAACCAATTTATGAATGCGGATGGACTACATTCCTCATATATGGTATTCATGTGTTTATCATTAGCATTTTCAGTTTCGCTAGGAAGTTTAACTTTTAACAATTGCTGAAGATAAGGAAAAAGAAAAACTTGAAATCTTTTATTACTTAGTGGTGTTAGAAATGGAGAATATTTATTATCTGCACTATTTTATCCCGTCATTATTGGACTTGTAACGATTGTAAGTTTTCCGAAGATTGTAGATGCAGACTTTGGCAAACATTGGGGAGAATATTTTGTAGTAGCGATTGTTGTAGGGCTATGTGTTGTATTATTAAACTTATTAATTGCTTCTCTTTCTAATACTCAATCACAAGCGCAAGTGAATGGTTTAGTACCTATGATGGCTATTTCATTTTTTACCATTATTCTCTGGATTGAGTGAGACTGTTTCAAAAATTGCTCATTATACATTTATGGGACGTTTATGTAGACTTCTTTACAAAAAGAAAGTTTTGAGTTAAGTTTTGAAACGATTGGTGTACCGTTAGCTTGGTTAGTAGGGTTGTTCTTAGTAAACTTAATTGTATTAAATCCAACACGAAAAAGAAATCTTTTTAGCAAAACCAGCAAAGAAGGCTGTGTAGGGAGGATTAGGTGTTTTGACTTTATAGTCAAAACACCTTTTTAGTAAATTTCAATCTAAGTTCTAGTTTTGATACTTAACTAGAACTTACTTTGAAAACTTTTATACAAGAAAACAGAAGACTAACACAGGTAAAGAGGAACGAGTTAGACCTATAAAACTGGGTTGAAATATGGTATAATATTATGAATGTCGAGTGAAATAAACTTGAATTTGTTGAGGATAAAGTACCTTTTGTAGAATTACTAAAAAAAGCTAAAGTAGATAAATAAAAATTAGAAGTTGTGGGGGACTAATGATAATTTTTCACACCACATTAAGGAGGTTGAGATGAAAAAAATATAGATATTTTTGTACATGAAAATATAACAAAGCTGATTACGAAAAAGGTAGCAGAACATATCTATAAAACTTATGATGATTTTTATGAAAAGTGATTGCTTTGTTACTTCATTAAAATTTGTTCAAGAACCAGAATTAGAGAAGGAGTTAGTCCGAGGAATATTTCCCAATATCCATTGGAAGATGTTTTAGACAAATTTTATGTGGCGATTCAGGATTTTTATGAAGATTTGAATTATACCAGTGATGAGACTTGTTATTTGGAATTTTTCGGCTTCAGATATGGAAGATATACAGAAACTACTTGGAATCGTAAATAAGCATGTATACAATAAGGAAGATGGGGATTATGTTGAGCTGAGTAATTGAATAGTGTATTAAAAATAATTACGATATAATTTCACGGGGTTCTGATAGTAAATGTACAGATATTTGTTCAAAAAAGATAGTTACAAATCCCAGTTGGTCAAAAGTAAAAACAATTAAATAAAAACAATAATATAGCAACTTATGAAACAGTAAATCGAAAAAGGTTTACTGTTTTTCTCTGTCTAAAAATGGAAAGAAGGACACATGGAACAAGAAAAAGAGATATAAAAAAACTACAAACATAAACAGCGAATAATGGATATTGGAAAAACAAAATATACTGTAAATCTACATTTTAAGAAAGTATAGGCGAAAACATACAAAGATAAAATACTGAAGTTAATCAAGAGAGAAACAGAGAAGATATAAATTTCTCACTTCACTATAAAAAAATATACAAAAATAAGCTATAATAAGTCAGACAAATAGTAGTGAGTGAGGATAGAGATGAAAAATGACCGTATAGAAGTACAAATTGATGATTTAACGTATGAAGGAATGGGCGTTGCAAAAGTCGATGGATTTCTTTTTATTGAAAATGCGCTGCCTGGAGAAAAAGTAGTAGTTCATGTTTTAAAAAGTGGGGAAAAATTTGGCTATGCCAAAGTTGTTGAATGGGTATCGACGAGTCCTGACCGTATTCCATTAGTTGATCCAAATGGAACTCGAGTGGGAACAATGCCTTTACAACATATGAAATATGAAGCTCAATTGGCCTTCAAACAAAAACAAGTGAAACATGTCATGAATACAATTGCGAAAAATGCCAGAGTTAGAAGTTCGTCCAACGATTGGAATGGAACATCCATTTGGATACCGGAATAAAAGCGCAAATCCCTCGTCAGAATGGTGAATGGATTATTAACACAGGATTTTTCAAGAAAAACTCACACGACTTAGTTCCAATGGAAGATTTTCATATTCAAGATCCGGAAATTGATTGCTTGATTGTAGCAGTGCGTGATATTTTAAGAAAGTATCCAGTGGTAGCGTATGATGAGGCGAACCATACTGGTGAATTGAAGCATATTATGTGCGACGAGGCCTGCGTACGAAGCAAGTGATGATTATTTTCGTGACGAGAACAAAGTTGTTACCACAAGCTGATGCGATTGTCAGAGATATTACAACGGCTCATCCAGAAGTGGTATCTATTGTGCAAAAATATCCAACCGAAAACCAACGAATGTAATCATGGGACATGAGACGAAAGTGCTATTCGGGAAGACGTGTACGAAGAGAAATTGTTGAATTCACGTTCAAGATTAGCGCGCGTTCGTTTTTTCCAAGTCAATACCGTGCAAAACCGAAAGTGCTCTATCAACAAGCAATTGACGCTGCGGACTTGAAGAGCGGAGAGACGGTCGTGGATGCGTATTGCGGAATCGGGACGATGAGTTTAGCCTTTGCCCGTGACGCGAAGAAAGTCTATGCCATGGAAATTGTGGATGATGCGATTGTGATGGCGAAGGAAAAATGCGAAACTAAACGGCGTGAAGAATGTGCACTTTTGAAACGGGTGCGGCTGAGAAAAATCATGCCACGCTGGAAGGAAGAAGGCATCAAGCCAGATGTCATTGTCGGATCCACCGCGCAAAGGGCTCGAAAGCTTGCCTTTATCGAAGCAGCCTGCGCAACAGGTCCTGAACGCATCGTGTAGTGTCAGCTGTAACCAAGCAACCCTCGCTCGCGACCTTGTACACTTCAGGAACGAGGCTACGAGGCACAGCATGTGCAACCCGTGGATATGTTCCTCGATGACTGCGCATGTTGAGGCGGTAAGTTTGCGAGTCAAGGAGTAAAACGACGAAGATTAGCATTTACTTCCGCCCATGCGATAGCTGTCCGTGATTGACAAGTGCTAGCACGCAGACAGAACGGAGATAGCGAACCGCTGAGTGTGTCGCTCTGCTCGTAAAAAGCTAGAAACCTTGAACGAAAGGGATAATGAAAGCCTTGATTGCAAGGCTTTTTGCTTTTATGGTGGGTAAGTATCAGAGTGAGAAAATTTTTGGAATGAGTAGAAGTGATAGCTAGAAATTATCAGTTTCTATTTCCATTTACCCTGTGGGTACGTGTTTGTTTCCATTGACAAGGAGTTTGTGGGAATAGAAATGTACCCACCTTGTTTGAATCAAGTGAAGTGTAGTTGAAGGAAATCTGTTGAAAGCAATACTCATTTTACCGAATAAGTAATAATTTGAGGCAACTTCAAATCGATTACTATTTTTAGAAGGTTAAGAGTAGACAAAAATTGTCCACTCTTTTTGCAAACTCAATTTATCAATAAATGAAATGAGGGAATGTAAAATGAAATATTTTGAGGTTGAGTTAGAAAATCCTGATGAATTTTTAAAACTACAAACAGAAGATTTTGTGAAAGCTAATCGCTTGCTACTAAGGAAGATAATCCAGAGCGTTACAGTCTATGAAGAAAACTTCGTCATATCCTTTAAATCTGGCATCGAATTGGAAGTATGAGTCTCATTCCATAACTTTTTATATTGAACATATCATCTTGTTGTGTTATACTATAAAAATGATATAAACAAAGATAGGAGGAACTGAAACTATGACAGCCTCAATGCGTTTTAAGATAAGCTGGCAATAAAAAAAGCAGAATCTATACCCGATGATAGGCTTTTTGTTGTGCTTATTTATACGATATTGAGCATTCATTAGTTACGGTGAGGATATTGGTTATTTAACTATACCTTTATTTAACTATGTCTTTAATATGAATGTTTCCAAATTGTATGTATGCAGACCAAAAGCCACATTGTGGGGTTTGGCCTGCATTTTTTATTGCCTAGAATGCTATTCAAAATAGAAATTCAAGCAAAATAATATGCAGGAGATAATATAAATGGAAAAATACAACAATTGGAAACGAAAATTTTATGCAATATGGGCAGGGCAAGCAGTATCATTAATCACTAGTGCCATCCTGCAAATGGCGATTATTTTTTACCTTACAGAAAAAACAGGATCTGCGATGGTCTTGTCTATGGCTTCATTAGTAGGTTTTTTACCCTATGCGATTTTGGGACCTGCCATTGGTGTGCTAGTGGATCGTCATGATAGGAAGAAGATAATGATTGGTGCCGATTTAATTATCGCAGCAGCTGGTGCAGTGCTTGCTATTGTTGCATTCTGTATGGAGCTACCTGTCTGGATGATTAGTGATAGTATTGTTTATCCGTAGCATTGGAACAGCTTTTTCATACCCCAGCACTCAATGCGGTTACACCACTTTTTAGTACCAGAAGAACAGCTAACGAAATGCGCAGGCTATAGTCAGTCTTTGCAGTCTATAAGCTATATTGTTAGTCCGGCAGTTGCAGCACTCTTATACTCCGTTTGGGATTTAAATGCTATTATTGCCATCGACGTATTGGGTGCTGTGATTGCATCTATTACGGTAGCAATTGTACGTATACCTAAGCTGGGTAATCAAGTGCAAAGTTTAGAACCAAATTTCATAAGGGAGATGAAAGAAGGAGTTGTGGTTCTGAGACAAAACAAAAGGATTGTTTGCCCTTATTACTCTTTAGAACACTATATACTTTTTGTTTATATGCCAATCAATGCACTATTTCCTTTAATAAGCATGGAACACTTTAATGGAACGCCTGTCATATTTCTATTACGGAAATTTCTTTGCATTTGGGATGCTAGCAGGAGGCTTATTATTAGGAAGATTAGGGGGCTTCGAAAAGCATGTATTACTAATAACAAGTTCATTTTTATAATGGGGACCAGTTTAGCGTTTCGGGAATACTTCCTCCAAATGGATTTGTAATATTCGTAGTTTGCTGTGCAATAATGGGGCTTTTCGGTGCCATTTTATAGCGGTGTGCAAAACAGCTCTTTTTCAGGAGAAAATTAAGCCTGAATATTTAGGACGTGTATTTTCTTTGATCGGAAGTATCATGTCACTTGCTATGCCAATTGGGTTAATTCTTTCTGGATTCTTTGCTGATAAAATCGGTGTAAATCATTGGTTTTTACTATCAGGTATTTTAATTATTGGCATTGCTATAGTTTGCCCAAATGATAACTGAGGTTAGAAAATTAGATTTAAAAATAAAACAATATTGGAGGGATATTTATGTATCTTATTTTCATGTAACTCTTCCTGCTAAAATCGCAGGGTTTTCCCTGCATACAAGCAAATGAAAGCATGCGATTATAGACAGGAGGAAATGTTATGGAATTAATATTAAAAGCAAAAGACATTCGTGTGGAATTCAAAGGACGCGATGTTTTAGATATAAATGAATTAGAAGTATATGATTATGACCGTATTGGTTTAGTAGGAGCAAATGGTGCTGGAAAAAGCACTTTACTCAGGGTACTTTTAGGAGAATTAACTCCCCAGGATGTAAAATGAATCGTCTGGGTGAACTTGCCTATATTCCCCAGTTGGACGAAGTAACTCTGCAGGAGGAAAAAGATTTTGCACTTGTAGGCAAGCTAGGTGTTGAGCAATTAAATATACAGACTATGAGCGGTGGTGAAGAAACAAGGCTTAAAATAGCACAGGCCTTATCGGCACAGGTTCATGGTATTTTAGCGGATGAACCTACGAGCCATTTAGACCGTGAAGGAATTGATTTTTCTAATAGGACAGCTAAAAATATTTTACAGGTGCACTGTTAGTTATTAGCCATGACCGCTATTTTTCTTGATGAAATAGTAGATAAAAATATGGGAACTGAAAGATGGCAAAATCACTGAGTATTGGGGAAACTATTCTGATTATCTTCGTCAGAAAGAGGAAGAACGTAAGAGCCAAAGCTGCAGAATACGAACAATTTATGCGGAACGTGCCCGATTGGAAAAGGGCTGCGGAGGAAAAGCGAAAACAGGCTCGTGAAAATAGAACAGAAGGCAAAAAGGTTCTTCAAAGAAAAAGTCACTGAAGACGGAGGGCGTTTAGCTCATCAAAAATCAATAGGAAGTAAGGAAAAAGATGTATAATGCTGCTAAAAACCCTAGAGCACAGGATTGCGGCCTTAGGAAAAGTAGAAGCTCCGGAAGGCATTCGCAGAATTCGTTTCAGGCAAAGTAAAGCATTGGAGCTCCATAATCCATACCCTATAGTCGGTGCAGAAATTAATAAAGTATTTGGGGATAAGGCTCTGTTTGAAAATGCATCTTTTTCAAATTCCGTTAGGAGCAAAAAGTGGCGTTAACTGGTGGTAATGGAATCGGAAAAACAACTTTAATCCAAATGATCTTAAACCATGAAGAAGGAATTTCTATTTCGCCTAAGGCAAAAATAGGTTACTTTGCACAGAATGGTTACAAGTACAACAGTAATCAGAATGTTATGGAGTTTATGCAGAAGGATTGTGACTACAATATATCAGAAATTCGTTCAGTGCTAGCATCTATGGGGGGTTCAAACAGAACGATATTGGAAAAGTTTATCTCTGTTTTAAGCGGTGGAGAAATTATAAAAATTGTTGCTTGCTAAAATGCTCATGGTAGATATAACATCCTAATAATGGATGAACCCAGTAACTTCCTTGACATACCAAGTTTAGAGGCTTTGGAAATACTAATGAAGGAGTACACTGAACTATCGTGTTTATCACCCACGATAAACGATTACTCGAAAAATGTAGCAGATGTAGTTTATGAAATTAGAGATAAGAAAAATAAATCTGAAACATTAAATTTAAGGTAGTCGCTGGTCAGTATAGTCTGTTCTGGTTGGCGACCCATTGTTAAAGAGTATAAAGACTTTAGATTTTATGAATATTAAAAATAGGAACAGTCAATTGAACTGCTCCTATTTTTCTGCTAAATATATTGTAGTTTTCTTATATGTATAATGATAGATTAGCGGATTCTCATCTACGGTACTTACTTCAAATATGAAGAAGTGATCGCGGTTATCTCTGGACTTTTCCTTATTGAGGACAAAGTAATTCTTACGTGAAGTCGCCATTGTTTTTAGGATATCATCAGTTAGGAAGGTCAATGGAATATTCATGTTAGAGTAGCGGTAGAAGTCACGTTCAAAATCTTGGTAGCTCTCGCTATAATAGTCCATTTGTAGGTGATTACGCTGAAACTCAAGCTGATTCATAGAGCACCTCCTCGACAAGTTCAATACTAATAATGTCTTTTAATTTCAAATTGATGTGACCTGTTGTAGTTTTTATCAAAATGAAATCTTTGGTCAGACTTGGTATTGTTCCAGTGTAGGAAACACGCTTGTTTTTTTCAATCACTTGAATGCGTGTGCGTAGCTGCCCGGCGTATACTTGACTGAGGAGTAATAATTTCTTCTCTAGTGATAAGTCAGACATGTACGTTACTTTGTTTGTATCATCAGAGAGTGCTGATGCATGTTCAGATAGGAAAAAGCCCATCCATTTTTGCATCTTTGTATCCTGGTACTCTCTTGCTGATTGAAATGGTAAATATGAACGGTCAATCATATCAAATCCTTTCTATGCAGAGGCAAGGGTATTTTTATCAAATTGAATCGTAAAACCTTGAATTCCCCCACCTGTGTAACATTCTTTAAAGCGATTGATTACCTCAGTATAGATTATCACAGATGAGCTTGTTGGCTTAATGCTAAATGTAAATTCCAATGGTAATCGGTTTTCAGATTTAGCATGTACTAGTCGTATCGATATTTCAGTTGTTTTGAGTTTTCTCTGACGAAGTTTTGAAGTTGCTGTTTCAACGATTCCATGTAAAAATCTTTCAAGCATTTCAACATCATTACATCCTTTGCTACGGATTTCTGAAAAATTGTACTGTATCTTGTTTCATTTTAATCCCTCCAATCCACCCATGGAATGACCACCGATAAGTTTACTGCGTTCAATATTTCTGGAACCTTCAGTTAGGACGGTTCCTTTTTGTATGGCTAAAAAACCAAACTGTTCTCTGACAACATCAATAGCTGTCTGAAGTCTATTATCTTTTTCAATTTGTTCTACATCATCAAAGAGTGATAGTAGAGTATAGCTTTCATCTACGAAGCCACTATAAGATACACCAATTTGTCTCACTGCACTAGAGGTGTATTTTTCGGAATAATACAAGTACATGACTCACCATTGTTTTTGGGGAGATTTGCGGGTTCAATTTTTATTCTGAGCATTTTATGATTTTTTCATCTCAGTCCTAGAATAGCCAATATGAATAGAAACGACAGTAGTCAATACTAGGGCTACTGTTCCGTTCCACAGTATCATTTTAAAAATCATTTTCATACCCTTTCGTCTATTAGTATAGAAGAAAGCTCTCCAGCACACGTGGAGTGTGTTGCTCTGCTCGTAAAAAGCCTAGAAACGTTGGAAACGAGTGGTTTAGAAAAGCATGGGTAAGGCTTTTTCTTATGTGCTGGGGAAGTATCAGAGTGAGAATACAAGTTGAGTATCTTGATGTGATAGCCTGATAGGCTGTCAATCTATTCCCATAAACCCTAGGGGTACGGGAGTTGTTACCATAGACTAGGCGTTAACAGGAATAAACGTATCCCCTATTAATGAAACTCAAGCCAAAAGTTTGATCCAGGAGATAAATAGAAGTAAGATGATACAATTTTATTTAGGAGTAGATAGATTTCAAAAAGTCATCGTTCATGTAAACGTTAAAATGCTATTAAATCGTTAGATAGTGTGGATATACTTAGAGTTTAAATGTTAGCGTTTTCGTGATATAATATCATAAGAAAAATTATTGGAGAAACTGAATGAAAACGATATTCAACTGGCCTTACAAACAATAAAAATCTTATTTTGAAAAATCAGAGTTTTATATTCCTACCCTATCAGAGACCCTATGCTAGCAAGTATCACAATGTGAACAACTCATTGAAGATATTAATCTTCATATGGAAAATTTCGATGATAGTTCCCCAAGACAATTATTTCTTTTGAGCTGTTCTCATTGCTCAAGAATCTGGAGAAGAGCATGAAGTAACCTTGATTGATGGCCAGCAAAGAACAACGACATTTATGTTACTTCTTAAGGCAATCTTATTGAAGATTGATAAGGAGCTTGAACTTCAACCGACTCTAGAATACTGATGCACGCAGATTAGTGAAACGTCTTAATGGTCTTAAAGAGCAGATTGTCACAATGCTTTTTCAATGTTTCAGATGACGAAAAAGATGATTTCGTTGATGGACTATATTATCCTAGCGATGATAGAATAAAGTATCTAAATCATTCGATTTCAGAAAAATATGCTAGTGAGATGACTACTATCTTGCTAGGTAAAAGATTTTATATCTATTAAAGATAGAGTTCATCAAATCTATCGTCGCCAGAAAGACAACCCGCTATACTAACTCTATAAAAACTTTAGATATTTTTACAATATTTGTAACGAATTGAATGTTTTTACTCTTATCAATTTTGCTAACCACTTTATTGATAATTGCCAAGTGATTACTATTACAAGTTATAATACTGATCAGGCACAAAATTTTCAATTCTTTGAATGGGACTGGTGTCCATTGACCCCAATTGAAGTAATCGTATCTAAGACCACAGCAAACGCATCAGATAGAGAAAAACTTCGATTGGCAAGAGATTGTACAACGTACAGATTCATCTAGATTAGACTTAAATGCGTTAATTACTCACTATATTTTCGTAAAACTTTCAGAACAAAACAGTGCAGATCGAAGAAATCCTGGTATAAGAGCCTTTTTCTCAAAAAATAAACATCTATTGAATGAAGATGTTCTGTTTACTGCTGAACTAAATACAATCTTAAATAATTTTGAACGAGTATCTGATACTATTAATGGTCAATTGATAAACAAATTAAATGGTAATTTACGACCTTTTGTTAGTAGTTATCTATTTTTCAGACAAGACAACACATATCTGGAATACTTACTTAGACTTGGAGTTTTGATTGAATTATCTGAACTCTCGTATAGCCATAAACTCTTTAAAGGCTTCCTAGAAGAAATAAATTTGTTGTACAGTCAAGTCGATTCAATTTCAATTGACGAACTTATTTCAAAAATAAGAAACCATATTCATGACAATTTTGTTTATGAAGACGTTAAACAAACTTTGACTGAAAGTGGTGTTTCAAATTCTATTCTTTACGTAAATGAATTCCATATTTTCATTGGAAAAAGGTATGGACTTTAATTTAAATGGAAATATTGATATTGAACATATTATGCCGCAAAAGTGGTTTGAATAGAGAAAATATTATGTCAGATGCTGGAATAGAAAGTCAGGAAGAATTTAGAGATTATGCTGAGAAGCTTGGTAACAAGATTCTCCTTGAATCGAAATTAATCGTGGAATTGGAGATGCTTGGTTTAGAACAAAAAGAGAGAATACAATCACAAGTGGTCATGGATATATAGGTAGTAAGTTCCCAATAGCTAAATCTCTTGTTAATTATGTAAATGATACTTGGACTAAAACTGACATTGAAGTGGCAACAGAAAAAGCTGCTAAACGAATTGCTGATTTTTATTTTTGATTAAACTAGAATGATAGAATTGAGAGGTAAGTTATAATTATGTCATTAAATCAGTTACTATAGAAATTCCATTGAATATTCAGAAAGGATTAGACTCTGGAATTTATAAACGTTATGGTTCAATAATCAGAAATTCATCCGGTCATATAGTAAAGCATCTAAAAAGAAGTAAAGGCAGGAGAACCAGCTCAACAGGTCGTTAAAGGCCTTGCAAAAATAAATATGTGCTAGTAACAGCTATTGGTGCAACTGTTCTAGAAGCTGTTGTTGGTGTTGGTTATTATGCATTTATTTTCAAATAGATATAAGAAGATTGTAAAGAAACTTATAGAAAAAGCTAGTTCATTTTATTCAATTAGCACAAAAAGGAGAAGTAAGTGAAGAAGAGGTTGATAATTTCTTAAAATTTTTACAGGATAATCAAAAAGAACTACTTTTCATTGAAACTAGACTCTGAAATAGATGAGTTGTTTGATCTTATATATGATTATACAATTCAATTTGCTAAAGTAAATGGGTTTGAAACTGATACTATTTCAGAAGTGGCAGAAAATAATAAAGTTATTAACTTGATGGATTATCTAAATCTTCAAAAACAATATATCGTTCTGATGCAGTTTAAGAAGGCGAGAATTAAATTTCCGGATATAAAAAGGAGCAAAATTAGTTTTTGCTCCTTGATTTATATTTGTCACAGTTTTTCTGATAGGAGTACTTCTAGTCAACTTACTTTCTTTCAGGGATTCAACATTAAAAAAATGAAGTAGCGTTTCCGATTTTGTACTGCCCCCAAAAAGTTAGACATAAAAAAATCGATGCTATCCACTATTCTGTCCGTGATAACAGCGTATATCATCTTAGGTATTAATACTGAGGAAAAAGAAGTGCTTACAATACAGGTAGGTGATAATGAAAGTTCAAAAATACTGCCTATCTGTACTAACTGAGCTTTTAAAAATAGAGGAATAAAGGATATCCTTGTAATCTGTACTGATGGTCTTACCGGTATAAAGGAAGCCATTGGAGCAGATTTTCCTAAAATAGAATACTAAATATGTATTGTTCATAAGGTTCGTAATACATTGAAATATGTACCTGATAAAGACAGAAAAGCATTTGCGACAGATTTGAAGACCATTTACCAGGCTTATTTATACCACTAACGCTATAGAATCGCTTAATTCTACATACTGTTATAAACGTCTTTCCTTTGAGAAATATTCTAAAGTTTTACGTAATCTCATGTAATATGATTGCTTTTGTCTCATTTTTATTTTTACAACTCGGGAAAAATGATGTTAAATTATGTTTGGACAGTTTAAATACAGCTGAAACAGTAGCTGTATTAGAACGAATGAATTAAGGAGGAAATATGAGAGGATTTTATTTTTGTTATAGCATGGATTTTCGTTAGCGTTAGGAATTATAGGAATTGTACTTCCTGTGTTACCAACGACACCATTTTTGATACTGACAATTTGTTTTTCAAAAAGTTCTAAAAAGATTTGAAGAATGGTTTGCGAAAACAAAATTATATCAAATTTATGTAGCAGATTATTTAGAAACAAAATCGATAGATCGTTCACGTAAAAAGAAAATTATTATTTATATTTACATTTTTAATGGGGGTTTCTATTTATTTTGCTCCAATTATTTTTGTAAAAATTGGACTAGCTTTTATTAACGGTATTTATTACGTATTATCTATTTAAAAGTTATTCCGGATAAATAAGTACAAAAATCGAGCTCATCGACAAATTCTGTTGATGGATCAAATTTAACACTCAAATTAAGTCTTTAATTTTTAATAATAAGGTGAGAGAAACTGAAATATTTAGTCTATTGATGAATCCACCACAAACATAACTATGAATGAAATCTAGTTTTAACTTTATAATGAGCAGGGGCATGTTATCCGCGATTAGCGGTTTGGGGGCTGTGAAATTTGATATTATTTTTCGCTTCCCCAATTTAACATGCCCATGGAGGCTCATTGTCAAGTTAAAAACGACTCTATACAACCTCTCTTAAATCATAATGATTTTTCTATTGACCGGGGTAAAAGAAACACCCTTTGATAATCTTAATTCTTAATTTCATATTCTCAAAAATTTCGATATCCATATGCCACACGTTTAATCACTTTAATGAAATTATTCGTTCCTTCAATAGCTCCATTGGAATATCCTGTCATAAATGCTTGATAAATCCTATCCTTAAAGCGTTTGAATACTTCAAACTTCTTCTTAAATTCATAAGGTAATTGTTTTGGAATCTGTTTTATACATGTCATAAATACCTCATAATCTTTCTTCTTGTAGGCTTTTTCTAAGTTCTTGAATGAAATCATATGCGTCTGATAACACTTCATCAAAACTCAATAGTTTTTTTCCACTAATTGTGCTTGGGTGAGATGCGTTTTAAAGTGATAGTTATAGCGTAGCTTTTTCTTCATCCAATTCTTCACTTGGTTTTTAACAGTAGTTTCCAGTAACGTTTTAATGTCTTCTGTTGTGTTGATTTAGCAGAGAATTGTCATAATTACAACTCGAAGTTGATTAAAATTACGATTCATATGTTGAACGATATGGAATCGATCTACTACGATAACAGCGTTTGGAAATACTGCTTTTAATAAGGTTTTGATAAGAAGCATTCATATCCATCACTAAATATTTTACTTTTTAAACGTTGTTTACGGAGAACTTCATAAAGAAAGAAATCAATTCATGAAGTGTTCTACCAGGTAAAATATCAATTAATTGGTGATTTTCTCCATCTAAACAAATGAAATTCATTTTTCCATTCTTGCGTTTTTAACGCCTCTAAATTCATCTAAACAAAAGCACTTTAGGTAAATAGTTATATCGTTGCATTGTTTTTTTATTTTTAAACTTTTTCATCACTCTTTTCGACTGTCTTGTCAGAAATTGAAAGAAGTTTGGCAATTGTTTTTCTAGAAAAGTTTTCTTTTTAAGTACAACATAATTTGGCACGCTAAATCATAAGAAATATTACTATTTTTAGGAACAAGAGGGCAATCTGTAACCCAAGTTTTACGACAATCTTTACAGATAAATCGTTGTACTTTTTAATTCTAAAAGAGTTTTTATTCCCGTATAGATGTGGAATTCTAATTTTATGTTCCATTGGAGAATGTTTAATGACATTTTTACTAGAACAATATGGACAAGAAGTACAAGTATTTGTCCAAGTTCCTTTAACTTATGAACAATTTCGTGGTTTTCTGTCACCGTTTTCTAACCAATTTTCATCCGCAATAAAAATTTTTTCTGTTAATCCTAGTAATTTTCGTATACAATAGTCCATGAGAGAAATCCTCCTTTGATTGGTTTTGGTCGACTTAATCATAACCTGGATTTCTCTTTTTGCATATAGAAAAATCCTGTCGGTGATTTCTCACCAACAGGATTTGTCGAACAACTAAAAAGCATCTCATTTTATGAATGAGATGCTTTTTAATGATTGAATAATCGGTTGATGTTTATAAGAATAATATAACTGAATCGTCATTGGAACCCAAATTAGTGGTTCGCAGAAGATAACACCCATATATCCTGTTGATGGAATAATCAATAGCACAAATAATATTTTTCCAAATAATTCAATGAAACTTGAAATTAATAGCGTAATTTTTGTCCTAATCCTTGCAAACTATTTCGAAGGACTAGTAAAACGGCTAATACCGGATAAAAATGATGAACTAATACGATTATAAAGAGATGCATTCGAGATTAGTTCAGGATCAGTTGAACCAGAAATTAATTCATTTAATGCGGGACTTGCAAAAATAATGTAATGGCGATAAAAATTGTCCATATAATTGCAACCATACTTCCTAAATAAATTCCACGTTGAATTCTTTGAGGACGATTAGCTCTAGATTTTTGAGAAGTAAAGGTCGTTAAGGATGAAGCAATGGCTGATACAGGTAGCATCGAAAATGACATAATTCTTCTAGCAGATGTTTGTGCACTAATAATAGTTGCTCCAAGTGCATTAATCGAAGTTTGTAACGTTACTGTTCCGATAGAAAACAATTGAAGTCATTAGTCCCATTGCCGAGACCTTGTCCTAGTAAATCAAGATATAATTCTTTATCCCATATAAAGTGTTCTTTTTGAGGAAGTAAAAAACTTGTCTTCTTCGAATATAAAAAGAAACAAAGGATAGCAGATATTCCCTTGAGAAATAATCGTTAGCTAAAACCGGCAGATTGTACTCCTAAATGTAATTGAGTAATAAATAAAATATCTAAAATAATATTAATGATTGCAGAAAAAAATTAAGAAATATAATGCAGCTTTGACTATCTCCAACGGCGCGAAGTAAACCGGCACAGAGATTATAAGCGAATGTAACTCCAACGCATAAAACAATCATATGAATATATTGGTACGATAAATCAATGATTTCAGTTGGAGTTCCTAAAAACTCTAGCAGTGGATACATTCCAAAAATGACCTAGAGTAGAAACCATTAAGCTAAGCCCAAAACCTATGACTAATGTTGAAGCTACAGCTCGTTTTAATTGGGTTATATCTTGTGCACCAAAAACAGCGCGCAATAACTACTCCCATCCCATTTCCAACACCAAGGGCAAAACCAATTACAAGTTCAAAAATTGCAGCCGTTGCTCCAACTCCTGCAAGTGCATTTGGCCCTAAATAGCGACCAACGATCATAATATCTGCTGTATTATATAATTGTTGGAAAATATTTGAAATTAAAATAGGTATTGCAAAAGGCAATGATGGAACGTAATATGGGTCCATCTAATAAATTAACGGATGTTTTTTAACATAATCATATCATACAAGTAGAAATTTATTGTTCTACTTTTGCTAGAATCTTCCTCCTTATTCGCAATGAAATTTTTCGATCGTTTGTTTTAATTGATTGTTTAATGCTACGAGTTCTTTTTGCTTTTTCAAAATCAAAACCTTCCACGTCAGCAAAAACAAGATTTTTAAATGTTGTTCCAATTCTTCATGAAGTCTCTTTCCCGTTAGCACTAAGGCGAATGGTTAATTGACGTTTATTGGCTGCAGGACGTTTGCGGATAATGAGTTTTTATCTTCTAATCGTTTTAGTAGAGGAGTCAGTGTGTTACTTTCCAGTCCTACTCTTTGGCCAATTTCATTTAGGAAAGTTTTTTTCCTCTTCCCACAAAAGTTTCTAAAACAATAAATTGTGTATAAGTTATATGATAAGGTGCTAATGCGTGTTGATAATATTTATTTACGAGTTTTTGAGTAGAATAAATAGAATAGCATAGTCTTTTAGATAATGGATAATCAGTTTTTCATAAAAAACCTCCCTTTTTGAATTGGTACTATTTTATCACATTATGTTTTGACAATGGTTATAGTAGTGTTTAATATAATTTAATTAATAAAAGGATATATTTTGGAGGAATGAATCATGTCAATGATAACGACAATTTTAGGAAGTTTAGTAGCTTTAGAGTTTTTATATTTTTACTTGGAAACAATCGCGACAACATCTTCCAATACAGCAAGAGTTTTTAAAATGGAAGAAGAAGAATTAAGCCGTCCATCAGTGAATACACTATTTAAAAAAATCAAGGAGTGTATAATGGATTGATTGGAGTATTAATTCTTATTGCAATTTTTGTAGTTCCGAGTATTACTTGGCTTGTTCTTTTAATGGCTTATATCATTTTTAGTAGCATTATATGGTAGTTTAACTAGTGATAAAATGATTCTTTTGAAACAAGGCGGATTAGCCATTTTAACATTAATATCATTATTATTTTTAAGAAAAAGAAAGCAAGCTTTGAATGGCACTTTCTTTTTATAATCGAATAATAGAATGTTCTACAAATGTTCGATAACACATCATTTGTTTCAAAAATCTCCTTATTAAGCTCAATTCCTGCACGAGCAGAAGATTACTCAGCTTCATATTGTCTTTACGTGGTAGAATTATTTACAATGTCCACATTTATTAGCCTTAAATTGCAATTATTACAACAATATGGGAGATTTATTTAAACGTCAGCAAGGAGGAAGATTTTGATGTACATCTAGTTGTTTAACAATTAGATGTTTTTAATTTCTTTTGATATACTAGAAGGATTCTTCTAAATTATCGACTAATAGTCGAAAAAACTTGACAGTCAGTAAGAAACGTTTTTAGAATAAAAATCGACCGTTAGTCAAAAAGGAGACAGAAATGAAAAAGGTAAAAAGAAAACAGGAACTTCTAAATCTTGCCTATCATATGTTCATAGAAAAGGATATGAGAATACAAGTATTGATGAGATTGTGGCTAAGGCCGGTATAGCAAAAGGAACTTACTATTATTATTTTTGAAAGTAAAGAGGCAACACTGGAAGCGGTTATTGAAATGATGATAAAGAAGAATAGTACAGCAGCCAAAGAGATTCTTACAGCAGAGCTTTCAATACCGGAAAAAGTTGGTTTCGGTTGTGGATGCCTTTCGTCCTGATAAAGAGGAATCGGTCATCACTAATGTTTTGGAAAGAAAAGAAAAATATTATTATGCATGATAAAATTTGCAAGAAAATTGTAGAGGTGGCAGTACCGATTCTTGCAGAGATTGTTAAAGAAAGGTATAGCACAGGGGATATTTTTGTGTACACATATTGAAGAGCGAGTGAAGATGCTCCTTGTTATGAGTCAACATATGTTTGATTATGGTTTTTTTGGTGAAAGAGATGTAGAGGTATACATTGATATGTTGGAAAAGTCTCTAGGGGCAAAATCAGGAACCATGCATTTTATCAGCAAGGTCTTAGTAGAGGGCAAAGGAATGAATAAGGAACAGTCAATGTATCATGAATCTATTTTTGCGGGTATTGTTTATCTTTCTTATCATAGCGATATTAGGGGCGGCAATACAAGATTTTTGCTCCGGAATATATGGGAAGGAACTCGCATATGGCATTTCTATAGGCTGGCAAAGAGAAATCGGATTTTGGAATATTGCCGTTTTGGTTATATTGATTACGGCATATAGGAATTACAATTGGACCTATTTAAAGTCCATTTTACTTGCTCTGATCCTAGGAGGAATCGGCATTGGCAGCAATCATTTTGTCCATTATCTAAAGATGCATCAAATGGTAAATTTAATCGGTGCTGTGGAAAATTATCTTCTGGTTCTTGCTTGGATTATCGGATGGAGAATAGAAGAGAGAATGAAGGAATTTTGAAAAATACGCATAGTAGGACTTTTTCGTCATACGGGCTTTTGTTTCAAAAAAAGTAGGCATCAAGTCGAATATTTGCTGTGAGCAGAGAAAAATCAGAAGGTACCGGAAAGTTTAAATATTAGTTTATTAGATGGACGCTATAACAAAAAGGTGAAGAAAAACAGGAATCAATATATTGATAGGGTTTTAATCCTTATTGCAATTTTTTGTGAGTTCAAGTATTACTTGGCTTGTTCTTTTAATGGCTTATATCATTTTAGTAGCATTATATGGTAGTTTAACAAGTGATAAAAATGATTCTCTTAAAAACAAAGGTGGATTAGCTATTTTAACATTGATAACATTGTTATTTTAGGAAACAAAAAGCATGAAAGCTGTATCTAACTTTCATGCTTTTTTATAATCGAACAATAGAATGTTCTACAAATGTTCGATAACACATCATTTGTTTATTATTATATGAGTCGATGACTTTTAATAACATTTGAAAGGCACTTCTACCAAGTTCCAATGTATGAATATTGACGTGAAGCAGTCATTGGAAGTAGAGGGTGGTTGAATCATATGTACTAACAGGAAGACTTATATTTGTTCATTTAAATATCTTAGAGCCCTTCTGTAATTAAAGCGTCGGTTGTTACTATATCCCATCGATCACGTTCGATAATTGATTTCATTGTTTGATATCCACGTTCTCTTGTAAATTCTCCAACATGTGAAATTAAACCTTCTTTGAAAGGAATATGATAATGTTCTACAGCACGTTGATAACCAATTAAACGATCTTGCGAAACGAATAATTGATGACGACCGCTTACGAGATGCAATAGAAGAACACCCTTCTTGAATCATGTATTCTGTAGCGTCAAAACCTGCTTTTTCATTATTATCGACAAATGAAATAAACGGAGATAAAGATTTTCCCAATAACGACACTAGGAAATTCTTGCTCAATTGCTAATTCCACTAAAGGATCATCTGTTTCCCCATAAGAAAAATAATTCCATCGACACGTCTCCCTAAAATCGTGTCTTTTTAAAATGCGTAGACGTTGTTCATCATCTTTCCCTGTACATAACTGAATCAAATAATGATGGTCAGCAGCAATTTTGAGAAATCCCTCGAATAACTTCAGGGAAGAAAGAGTTTTTGATAAATGCATCTGTATCCCTTGGAAGAACGACGCCAATGACATTTGTTTTATTACTAGCTAAACTTCGTGCGTTGAAATTAGGATGATAATTAAGAGTTTCCATTGCTTGACGAACTCTTTTTAGTTGCTTGACTAATGCTTGGTTTATCTTGAATTACCCGTGTAACAGTTGAAGGTGATACTTCCGCTAGACGTGCAACATCCCTTAATCGTGACAGCCATTGTGTTCCTCCTTTTAAAAATTAACCATAAAAATCTGGGCAGGAAAACAGAGTTAACCAGCCCAGAGTAAAAATCATCTTAAGATTTGATAGCTCCGTCAACCATACCTTTCATGATATGTTTTTGAGCAATTAAGAATAGGACAATGACTGGTAACATAATTAATAGAGTAGATGTTAAAATCATATCCCATTGTTTAGTAAATGATCCTGCGAAGTTATGATACTGCGATTGGAAGTGTTTGAATAGCATTTCCTTTACCTAATAATAGTAGAGTAATAAGAAGTCGTTCCAAATCCAAATACCATTTAAGATTAAAAATTGTTACATAGATTGGTTTTAAAATTGGTAATACAACACATAGAAGAATGTTTGCATTTATTACATCCGTCTAATTCAGCAGCTTCTTCAATTTCAAGTGGAACCCCTTTGATGAATCCATGGAACATGAATATAGATAGAGACTATCCCGAATCCAGTATAAGCAAAGATGATACCTGGATAAGTACGTAATAAAGCTAACACCGAATAATGGGTTTGTAATTGGTCACTAAGAATTTTGAACCAAGTTACTAATGGATACATTACAACTTGGAATGGAATTACACATTGATGCTACAAAGATAAAGAATACAACTAGTTGATAATTTAGAACGGTAACTGAACTCAATCCCCAAGCAGCTAATGCTGAGAATAATGTAATAGTTACTAAAGAAATCACTGTAATAATTGTTTGAAGCAAAGAATGATGATGGGTATTTAATGGAAGGTTATTCCCATATTGTTACCGCATTTGTCCAAAGTTGACCGAAACTTGCTGGCCATGATAATGGGCTAGCTGAGATTTCGGCAGAGCTTTTAGCTGAGTTGATCACTAATAAAAAGATTGGACTTAAGAATAGTAGGAATAAAACAACTCAAAAATTTCTAAAAAGTAAGTCGTAAGTTTTTTTGTTTTTCATTATAAGTCAATCTCCTTCCGTTTAGTGATTGTTGTTTGAACAACACTAATACTACTAAGATGAAGAATAGAATAACTGCACGAGCTTGACCTTGTGCCATTAAGTTATCTCCAGAGCAGTGTTATAAATGTTCATTGTAATAAACTCTGTACTTTGGATAGCTTTTATCATGCCATAATAGAGATGGTCCACCACCAGTAAGTGAGAAGTTTACATCGAAAATTTTAAATGAGTTTGTAATTGTTAAGAATAGTGATACCGTGAATGCAGGCATTACCATTGGGATAATAATATGTTTTAAATCTTTGGAAAGCATTGCTCCATCAAGAGAAGCAGATTCTACTAAACTTGAAGGTACATTTTTTGTAATGCTGCAAGTAAATCATCATAATATAACCAGCATATTGCAAGTATTTGTAATACTAATGCTAATACAGCTAATTTAACGTCACCCTAAAAATAGATTTTCTACTAGAACTGACTACCTGATTGCTGAACCTAAAGCAGGGAATACTGAGTTGGTAAATGAATTGCCAAATATGACCCCTAATACAAGTCCCCCGATAAGGTTGGAATAAAAAGAATCCAGCTCTGAAAATTTCATTAATTTAATTTTTACTAGATACTAGTAAAGCTAAACCGAATGATACAAAGTTTACAACGACCACGTTAAATAATGCATACAGTAATCATTAATGAATATTGAAACGAGTATCAACAAAAGCTGTCTGTAAAGTTTTTAATCCAACAAAGTTAATTTTTAGTTTGTGTTACACTCTTCCAGTCTGTTAGGGAATAATAGAAACCCTAGAAGCAGCGTACAATAATTACGAGTGCGAAATGATAAATGCCGGTAGCACAAATGCTCAGTAAAGGTACGTCTTGCGCGATCGTCACGACTAAGAGCTTTTTATTCTTAGACATGTTGAGGGTTCCTCCTTTTATGTATTGCTGAGGTATTAATAACAGCAAACCCACAACGACTGTTGTAAGTAGTTGTGGGCCCGCGTTACATACTTAATTGTTATTTTTGAAGTAAGCTTGGTACTTCTTTGATTTGATTTGTGATCAATTCTTGGAATTTAGCTTTGTCGATTGAACCTTGAGCGTATTGTCCGATAGATTGGTCCTAATTTACCCATTAAGAAGTTATCAGGCATGAAGTATGGGTTATCGAATGAATAAACAGGTTTTTTAGCTCCAACCCATTCAGCTAAGAATTTAGATAATGGAGCACTTGGCATTTCTTTAGAAGTAGAGAATGCTGAAATCATGTTAGCTTTGTTTACTGTGTAATCTTGACCTTCTTTAGTATCAACTAAGTCGAAGAAAATTTGTTGATTGAATCTAAAAGCTTTAGTATCTTTATTAACTACATAGTAAGATGGAGCACCACTGAATAATCCATCAGCATTTTGTCTTTACCTAAAGTTTGGTAAGGGATGAATCCATTTCGAATTTAGCATTTAATTGTTTTAAGTTAGGATCTTTCCAGTTACCTTGGTGTAAGAATGCTGCTTTACCACCTAGCAAAATGCAGAGTCCATATCTTCTTGTGTACCAACTGTTAATAATTTTTCTCAGTGTGTTTGAATAATAATTCAACCCAGTCAGCATAGTTTGATAAACGAGCTGGATCAGTTTCACCTTTAACTACTTGTTGAGTAATTGTACGGTCGCCGATTTGGTAAAACCAGAACTTAAGTAAGCAGCGAAAGTCGTGGATACCCGCTGATCCAAGTTTCACCCTTCTTTAGTAGCAGTTGCTACTACTGTAGATAAACCTAATTCATCTTTTTGCTTTCTAATGTATCCATTGCTTTTTGAACTGCATCAAATGAGTTACGAAGCAGGGTCGATACCAGCTTTAGATAATACTTCTTTATTGTAAGCTAAACCGTAACCTTCAACAGCAACTGGGAATCCATAAACATCGTTTCCTTGTTTGAATTCAATTTGTTTTATCAATCCAGTCACCTTTAAGTGGTTGTAAGTTATCTTTCCATAAGTCGTATCCAGCTTGTCCTTCGATTACGAATACGTCTGGAGCAGTTCCAGCTGTAAATTCAGTTTTAATTGGTCCTGCAATTTTACATGAACCAGAACATGTTTTTAATGTTTACTGTAACTCCGTTTTTGTCGCCCCATTCTTTAGCGTATGCTGTTAAGCGTCTTGAATTTCACTCTTGTTACTATATAAAGTGAATTCTTTTACTTTCAGAAGAGCCTCCTTTTGATAGAGTCAGTTGATTTGCTGCCCAAGCTGCTAATGATAAACCAGCTAAAGCTGACAACGAATGATTTTTAAGCCATTTGTTTGCTATTATTTTTCCTCCTTGAGATATATTCAGTTAACGCAAACGATTTCTTAACTGGCTTTTAGTATACCCTTTCAGAAATCGTTTGCAAGAGTTTTTAAAAATATTTTTAAGCGTTTACATTTTTGGAGAGGTATTAATTCATCAAGCTATATAGAAGAGATTTTTCTTTTAAGTAGACATTTTTTAAGGCTTTTATAAAAAATAAATTTCTACTTGCATTTTTAATCTACTAGTATTAAAGCAAACGATTGCGTAATTGAGACCACGTATCTAAAAATTAATAAAGAAAAAGAGGAGTAATGTCTTGCATGAAGGAAAGACATCTGGTGTGTTAATGCATATTTTCTTCTTTACCAGGGAAAATATGGAATTGGTTCATTCGGAAAATCTGCTTACGATTTTGTTGATTTTTAGTACGTAGTAAGCAAACTTATTGTAGAATTTTACATTAGGAACATCTAGTTATGGAGATTCCGCCATACCAATCATTTTCAGCATTTGCTGGGAATACACATTTTTAGATTTTTGATACTTTTGTAAAGAAGGTTTATTAACTGAGAGATGAATTAGCAGGAAATTGGGGAGATGATTCACTACTGTTGATTATGCTTTGGTTTATGAAAAAGAAGACCTATTTTAGAGTTGTTCAACGTTTCTGAGAAAGATTTAACAGATTACCATCGTTTTGTGGAAGAAAAAGCAGAATGGTTAGAACCATTTGCTGAGTATATAGCGTGATTAAAGAGAGTTTGATGATGAAGAGTTGGTCAAAATGGACTGATGAAGATATTAAACGTCGTAAAACCTGAAACTTTAGCTACTTATCGTGAAAAATTAGCAGATAAATTAGAGTATCATCGTGTGACTCAATATTTATTTGATAAACAATGGAAAGCATTAAAACAATATGCGAATGAACATCATATTCAAATTATTGGAGATATGCGCGATTTATGTAGCCGAAGATAGTGTAGGAAATGGAGCTACCCTCATTACTTTCAAAACAGATTAGTTGGGAATGCTGCTTGTGTAGCAGGTTGCCCGCCAGATGAGCTTCTCACCATTAGGACAATTATGGGAAATCCAATTTATAATTGGAGAGCGTATGAATTAGATGGCTTTACTTGGTGGATTAAACGATTGAAAGCGAGCTTTGAATTGTTTGATGTAGTCAAATTGACTACTTTCCGTGGTTGCAGCTTATTGGGAAATTCCTGCAGGTGCAACATGAGATGCTACTGGTGGTGAATGGGTAAAGGTCCAGGATTTTGACTTGTTTGAAGCGGTGAAAAATGAACTTGGTGATTTACCGATTATTGCTGAGGAATTTAGGGTTTTATGGATGATGCAGTTATTGAATTGCGTGAAGCGACTGGTTTCCTGGAATGAAAATTGTACAGAATTTGGTTCATGGGATCAAAAGACCAAGTAGCACGTTTTGATTTATCCCTCATTATTATCCAGTAAATTCTGTTTCTTACAGGAACGCATGACAATGATACAGTACTAGGATGGTATGAATCTGCATCGAGAGAAAGAACGATTTCTGTAATCGTTATTTAAACGCATAGCAGAACCAATTAGTTATGCTATGCTAAGAAGTCTATACGGTTCAGTAAGTAAGATGACCATTGCAACAATGCAAGACTTGTACAATTAGATGCAACAGCTCAGTATGAATATTCCAAGCACTCTTGGTGGAAATTGGGTGTGGAGAATGCAGAGGAGATATTACACAAGAAGTGGAAGATTTCCTATTAGAAGATTACAGAATTGTATGATCGTTCAAACGAACAGTTGTAGGTTAATAAATAGAAGGAGATAAAAATGCAAACATTAAAACAATATGTAGAAAGTGATATCATAAATCATTAGGAGAATAGTCTTTCAAAAGAAGAAGTATATGTGCTTTATTACATTATACAAAAGAGAGTGCAGCATTACCTTCAAAATGAAGGAAAGAAAAAGATATTACATTTCTGCAGAATTTTTAATTGGTAAATTGTTGTCAAATAATTTAATCAACTTTAGGAATTTATGATGAAGTTAAGGAAGAATTAGAAGCTGAAGGTCATACTTTAGCAGAAATCGAAGAAATTGAATTAGAACCATCATTGGAAACGGTGGATTAGGTCGTTTAGCAGCATGTTTCTTAGATTCTATCGCAACTCTTGGTTTAGCAGGAGATGGAGTTGGATTAAATTATCACTTTGGATTATTTGAACAAAAATTCAAAGACAATCAACAAAATGCAGACTAAATAACTGGTTAACTCCAGATAGTTGGTTAGTTCAACTTCTGTTTCATGAAGTACCATTTGCAAAACTTTTACATTGAAATCAAAAAATGTTCAATATTGATGTTTTAGGTTATGAACAATCTCGCTAAAAATCAATTACATTTTATTCGATGTAGATACAATCATGAATCATTAGTACATGATGATTCAATCTGCATTTGATAAAACAAAATTGCTGAAAACTTAACATTGTTCTTATATCCAGATGATAGCGATGAGCAAGGTGAATTATTACGTATTTACCAACAATACTTCATGGTAAGTGAATCGGAGCTCAATTATTATTAGATGAAGCGGTTGCTAAAGGAAGTAACTTACATGACTTAGCAGAATATGCAACAGTTCAAATTAATGATACTCACCCATCAATGGTAATCCCAGAATTAATTCGTTTATTAGGTGAACGTGGAATTGAGTTTAATGAAGCAGTTGAAAGTGTTCGCTCAATGACAGCTTATACAAACCACACTATTTTAGCAGAAGATTAGAAAATGACTTACATTACTTAGAACAAGTAGTACCTCACTTAGTGCCAATTATTAAAGAATTAGATGCTCGTGTAAGAGCTCAATTTGAGGATGCAGTGTAGCCATTATTGACGAACATAAACCGTGTTCATGGCAAATATGGATATCCACTATGGATATAGCGTAAATGGTGTAGCAGCATTACAGTACAGAGATTTTAAAACAAGTGAATTGAAGAATTTCTATGAAATTTATCCAGAGAAATTCAATAACAAAACAAACGGAAAGTTACTTTTCCGTCGTTGGTTATATGCATGCTAACCCAGAATTAGCAAAATTGATTAGATCGTACAATGGAAAAAGAATATCGTCATGATGCAACTAAATTAGAAGCTCTAAAAAGCTCATACGCATGATTTAGAATTCCAAGAAGCATTAAAGGTATTAAACGTAACAATAAATTGCGTTTGAAAACACTTCTTACAAGAACACCAAGAGTGTAACTAGAGAAGATTCAATTTTTGACGTTTCAAATTAAACGTATGCATGAATACAAACGTCAACAAATGAATGCATTATATGAATTTACAAATATTTAGACATTAAAAATGGAAATATTCCTGCAAAACCATTAACAATTATCTTGGAGAAAAGCTGCTCCTAGTGTAATTGCGCAAGATATTATTCATTTAATTTTATGTTTATCTGAATTAATTGCAAATGACCCAGAAGTAAGTCCACACTTACAAGTTGTGATGTTGAAAACTACAATGTTACTGCAGCGACTCACTTAATTCACATGGCAGATATTTCTGAACAAAATTTCATTAGCTTCAAAAGAGCAAGTGAACAGGAATATGAAATTCATGTTAAACGGTGCGTTAACATTAGGAACATTAGACGGAGCAGATGTGGAAACCACGAATTAGTTTGGAGATGAAAACATTTATGTCTTTTGGTGAAGAATAGCGACACTGTTATTAAACATTATGAAAATAGGATTACCATTCATATTCATACTATGAAAGAGAAGCGATTCGTCAATCAGTAGACTAGTAGTATAGTGATGAATTGATTTCTCTAGGAAATAGAGCGATCTAGAAAAGATTATTCAATGAATTAAGAAACAAAGACTGGTTCATGACTTTATTAGACTTGAAGATTATATCCAAACAAAAAGAACGTATGTTAGTGAGACTATCAAGATCGTGAAAACTGGATTTGCAGTAAATGATACAAACATTGCAATGGCTGGTTTCTTCCTCAAGTGACCATGCAATCGAAGACTACAATCGTGACATTTGGAAATTAAACTAATAAAACGAAAAATAAAGGAGTGTGAGAAATAACGAGAGTTGTTTCTTGCTTCTTTGAGTTAAAATAAAATAAATTAAAAATGGAAAGTTGATTCAATGAAAAATTATTATGTCACCCGCAAAAGAAATGGCAACAGATGTACCTGTGCAAAAAGATTGGGTGTTAACGAAGATAGTCAAAAATTGTATCTTTATTAGTCAGAATTATAGTAAGGAAGAACTGAAGAAATTATTGAAAGTTAGTGATGCATTATTAGAAGAAAAATTGGGATAAAATTCAAAAAGTTTCAAGAAAGTGTTACTTATCATGCGATGGATTTATATCAAGGCTTAGCTTTCCGTAGTTTTAAGCAAATAGCTGATTGGAAAGAACATAAAGCTTATGCAGTGCAACATCTTAGAATTCTTTTCAGCATTATATGGAGCAATCAGTCCAGATGAATGTGTGAAGCCATATCGATTAGATTTAACGATGAATTTAAAAAGTAGAGGAGAAACTCTGAAAAATATTGGAAAGAACGAATTGTAAGTTCTTTTTGAAAAAGGAGAATGCATTATTAATTTAGCCAGTAGTGAGTTTTTCTTCGTTATTTAATAAAAACAATATGATTGGGTAGATGTTGACTTTTATGAGAAAAAGAAGGGCATTAAAACATTCTACTATTTCAGCTAGAGGAAAAATGGCAGCTGGATGATGCTCCATCATATTCAAGATAAAGTTGAGTTACGAAATTTTGATGTAGATGGATATAAATTTGATGAATCACTTTCAAAATGAAAAATCACTGTTGTTTTGTAAAAAGAAATTTAAAATAAGTATAATCTCTATTGAAAATGGTTTAGAATATACAAAAACTATAAAAGAAATAGTCTACACCTATTGACGAGACTTGAATAATTATGGTACTATGTCGAAGGTGCTTTTTATTCCTGATTCCTGATTAGAAATGCATATCAGTCGTGCTGACTGGTAAAAAGGCCACTGAGAGGAGACATTTATGTGTCTTTTAATTTTTACAAAAATGGACCACCAGGATGTGTGGATCAAGAAGAACCTGATAGGGAAGGAGGAAGAGCTAAATGCCAACAATTAACCAATTAGTCCGTAAAGCCTCTGTAAATCAGCAGTTGAGAAATCAGCTTCTCCAGCGTTAGGTAAAAGGATATAACAGCTTTTAAAAATCACAAACGAATACAAAACTCTCCACAAAAACGTGGTAAGTATGTACTCGTGTAGGTACTATGACACCTAAAACCTAACTCAGCGTTACGTAAATATGCTCGTGTACGTTTATCAACTAATCGAAGTAACTGCGTACATTCCAGGTATCGGTCACAACTACAAGAACACAGCGTAGTATTAATCCGTGGTGGACGTGTAAAAAGACTTACCAGGGTACGTTACCATATCATCCGTGGTGCATTAGACACTGCTGGAGTTAACAACCGTATGCAAGGTCGTTCTAAATATGGTACAAAAGCGTCCTAAAATAATTTAGGGTTAACAAATTAATAAACAATAAACAATAACTCAACATGATGAAAGGAGGATTATAAATGCCTCGTAAAGGTCCTGTCGCAAAACGTGATGTTTTGCCTGATCCAATTTATAATTCAAAAATTAGTTACTCGTTTAATCAACCGTTTAATGGTAGATGGTAAACGTGGTAAAGCAGCAACAATTTTATACAATGCATTTTGACATCGTTAAAAGAACAAACTGGAAATGATCCAATGGATAGTTCGATCAAGCTATGCAAAGAACATATATGCCAGTATTAGAAGTTAAAGCTCGCCGTGTTGGTGGTTCTAACCACTCAAGTACCAGTTGAAGTTCGTTCAGACCGTCGTACTACATTAGGTTTACGTTGGTTAGTCACCATCACGCTTACGTGGTGAAGACACTCATGGAAGTTCGTTTAGCTCGTGAAATCATGGACGCAGCGAACAACTCAGGTGCTCTGTCAAAAACGTGAAGATACTCACAAAATGGCAGAAGCAAACAAAGCGTTTTGCTCACTATCGTTGGTAAGATTCAAAAAGCGCTGGGCTTTTTAATCTGCGCACAAATTAACTCATAAAATAAAGAGGTGTAGAACGAAGATGGCAAAGAGAGAATTTACTCTGAAAACACGCGTAATATCGGTATCATAGCTCGCGCATTGACGCAGGTAAAAACTACAACAACTGAGCGTGTGACTTTATTACACTGGTAAAATCCATAAAATTGGTGAAACTCACGAAGGTGTCGCAAATGGACTGGATGGAACAAGAACAAGAACGTGGTATCACTATCACATCTGCTGCTACAACAGCACAATGGAAAGGTCACCGTATTAACATCATCGACACACCAGGGCACGTGGACTTCACGAGTTGAAGTAGAACGTTCTCTACGTGTATTAGATGAGCTGTTGCGGTACTTGATGCACAGTCTGAGGGTTGAACCTCAAACAGAAACTGTATGGCGTCAAGCTACAACATATGGTGTTCCTCGTATCGTATTTGCTAACAAAATGGACAAAATTGGTGCAGACTTCTTATATTCTGTACGTACAGTTCATGAACGTTTACACAATAATGCTCACCCAATTCAATTACCAATCGGTGCTGAAGATGAGTTTTCAGGTATCATCGATTTAATTAAAAATGAAAGCTGAAATCTATACTAATGACTTAGGTACAGATATCCAAGAAACAGATATCCCTGAAGATTTACAAGACTTAGCTGAAGAATGGCGTGAAAAATTAGTGGAAGCAGTAGCTGAAACTGATGAAGAATTAATGGAACGCTATTTAGAAGGCGATGAAATTTCTGAAGAAGAATTAAAAGCAGCTATCCGTAAAGCTACATAGTGCTGCTGAATTCTATCCAGTATTATGTGGATCAGCTTTCAAAAACAAAGGGGTACAATTAATGTTAGATGCAGTAGTTGACTACTTACCATCACCATTAGATGTACCAGCTATTAAAGGGTGGACCTAACACTGATGCAGAAGTAGAACGTCATTCTTCAGACAGAAGAACCATTCTCAGCATTAGCATTTAAAGTTATGACTGACCCATTCGTAGGTCGTTTAACATTCTTCCGTGTGTACTCTGGTACTTTACAATCAGGTTCATACGTTAAGAACTCAACGAAAGGTAAACGTGAACGTGTAGGACGTATCCTACAAATGCACGCGAACTCTCGTCAAGAAATTCCAGAAGTATTCTCAGGAGACATCGCTGCAGCAGTAGGTCTTAAAGATACAACTACTGGGGACATTATGTGATAAAAAGGAGAGTTATCTTGAGTCTCATGGAATTCCGATCCAGTTATCGAAGTAGCAGATTGAACCAAAAATCAAAAAGCTGACCAAGATAAAATGGGTATTGCATTACAAAACTTGCAGAAGAAGATCCAACATTCCGTGCTTACACTAACCAAGAAACTGGTGAAACAGTTATCGCTGGTATGGGTGAGTTACACTTGGATATCATCGTAGACCGTATGCGTCGTGAGTTCAAAGTAGAAGCTAACGTAGGTGCTCCTCAAGTATCTTACCGTGAAACATTCCGTGCTTCTACACAAGCTGAAGGTAAATTCGTTCGTCAATCAGGTGGTAAAGGTCAATACGGTCACGTATGGATTGAATTTACTCCTAACGAAGAAGGTGCTGGATTCGAATTCGAAAACGCTATTGTCGGTGGGGTAGTTCCTCGTGAATACATCCCTGCAGTTGAAGCTGGATTGAAAGACGCTATGGAAAACGGGGTATTAGCTGGTTATCCATTAGTTGACATCAAAGCTAAATTATATGATGGAAGCTACCATGATGTCGATTCATCAGAAACTGCCTTCAAAGTGGCTGCTTCAATGGCATTGAAAGCTGCTAGCAGAAAAGCTCAACCATCTATCTTAGAACCAATGATGGCTGTAGAAATTACAGTTCCAGAAGAATACTTCGGAGATGTAATGGGACACGTTAACGCTCGTCGTGGACGTGTTGAAGGTTCTGAAGTTCGTGGTAACGCACAAATCGTTAAAGGTATGATTCCTTTATCAGAAATGTTCGGTTACGCAACTACATTACGTTCTGCAACACAAGGTCGTGGTACATTCTCAATGACATTCGACCACTATGAAGATGTTCTAGAGCATTGCAGAAGAAATCATTAAGAAAAATGGCGGAAATGGCGAATAATCAATCGCTAAAAACGCAACTTCATCAAAGAATCTAGGTCGACTGGTTACCTAGTGTAACCAGTTGATTTTTATAGGTGTTCTTTGGTATAATTTAAATCGGTAGATACTGTTATAGAATCTAACAAAAATACTCAAACATTTAGGAGGAATTATTTAAAATGGCAAAAGAAAAATTTGACCGTTCAAAACCACAGTTAACATTGGTACAATCCAGCCCACGTTGACCACGGTAAAACAACATTAACTGCAGCTATCACTACTGTTTTAGCTAAGAAAGGTTACGCACAAGCTCAAGATTACGGTTCAATCGATAAAGCTCCAGAAGAACGCGAACGTGGTATCACTATCAACACTGCTCCGTTGAGTATGGAAACAGATACTCGTCACTATGCTCACGTTGACTGCCCAGGACACGCGGACTACGTTAAAAACATGATCACTGGTGCTGCTCAAATGGACGGTGCTATCTTAGTAGTATCTGCAGCTGACGGCCCAATGCCTCAAACACGTGAACACATCTTATTATCACGTCAAGTAGGTGTTCCTTACATCGTTGTATTCTTAAACAAAGTTGACATGGTTGACGATGAAGAATTATTAGAATTAGTAGAAATGGAAGTTCGTGACTTATTATCAGAATACGATTTCCCAGGCGATGACACTCCAGTTGTTGCAGGTTCTGCTTTTACGCGCTTTAGAAGGCGACGCTTCATACGAAGAAAAAATCTTAGAATTAATGGCTGTTGCTGACGAACATATCCCAACTCCAGAACGTGACACTGACGACCATTCGTGATGCCAGTCGAGACGTATTCTCAATCACAGGTCATGGTACTGTAGCTACAGGACGTGTTGAACGTGGACAAGTTCGTGTTGGTGACGAAGTTGAAATCGTTGGTATTTCAGAAGAAACTTCTAAAACAACTGTTACAGGTGTTGAAATGTTCCGTAAATTGTTAGACTATGCTGAAGCATGGGATAACATTGGTACATTATTACGTGGTGTTACGCGACAACATCGAACGTGGACAAGTTCTTTTCTAAACCAGGAACAATCACTCACATACAAAATTCAAAAGCTGAGGTTTACGTATTAACTAAAGAAGAAGGCGGATCATCACACTCCATTCTTCTCAACTACAGTCTCAATTCTACTTCCGTACAACAGACATCACTGGTGTTTGTGTGTTACCAGAAGGTACTGAAATGGTAATGCCTGGTGACAACGTAACTGCGAGTTGAATTAATTCACCCAGTTGCGATCGAAGAAGGTACCAAGTTCTCATCCGTGAAGGTGGACGTACTGTAGGTGCTGGTATCGTAGCTAACATCGAAAATAATTTATTAAATTGATTTTCAATCCTCCTTTTGGGAGGATGTTCTTATATATATCTAATTGAAAACTCCTTTTCAATCTTAGATTACTAGTTTTCAGTGGAGATATTGAATTTTTATGCTACTCTATATCAGTATATTTTTATTGCGAAAGAATAGGAGGCGTTTGGAATGATAGAAGCTGATTGCAACAGTTGAATCAATCCAACAAGCGCAAGCACTACTTGAAGACAGGGTAGATGTATTGTGCTTTTGGTGAAGACTTATTTGGTTTAGATTACCAATAGTCATTTTCACGAGATGAACAAAAAGAATTAACAGAATTAGCACATCATCGCTATGGTAGTAAATGTAGTTAATGCGATTTTTCATAATGAAAGGAATTGCAGTTCAGAATCATTTACAATTTTAAAATCAATTAATGTAGATATGATTACAGTAGGAGACCCCTGGTGTTGTTCAAATTATGAAGAACCCAGAATACTCATATTCCTTATTATTACGATGCAGCAGTATTAGTGACGAAGTAGTCGTCAAGTTAACTTTCTGGGCTAAACGTGGTAGCGATTGGAGCAGTAATTGCTAGAGAAATTCCAAGAGCAGAAATGGAAATTTTAGCAAGCCGAGTAGAAGTTCCAATTGAAGTGTTGGTTTATGGTGCAACATGTATCCATCATTCTAAACAGTCCATTATTCAAAATTACTTTTTAACTATGTTAAAGAAAGAAAGTGTTGAGAAAAACGTGGTTATTTTGTGAGTGAACCTGCAGATGAAGATTCTCATTATTCAATCTATCAAGATATTAATGGGACACATATTGCGAATAATGATGTTTCTCTTGTGCACCTACTTATTAGAATTAAGTCAAAGTGGGTGTTCCTCAATGGAAATTTGATGGAGTTTTAACTCTGGGAAAAACTTTGTTAAAAGTGGTTCAATTATTTGATAATCGCGTAAAGAAATTGAAGCAGGTACTTGGACAGTTGAAAAGAGTGCTAGCTTAGAATTGCAAGTAAGAGAACTTCATCCTGAACAAACGTGGTTTAGATGCAGATTTTATATTTTAAATCCAGAAGATGTGAAATAGGAGGAGACAAATGGGAAGAAAAATTTTGACCAGTTCTGCTCCATGAGAACACTTGTAAAAATTAAAAACAGCGATTTTTATATGGTGCAGATGCGTTTTCTTAGAGGAGGAAGTCACGGACTGAAAGTCGTGCAGGGAACTTTGATTTCGAAGAAATGAAAGAGCAGTAGAATTTGCTGCATAAGCTATAATGCTAAAGTATATATTGCAGCGAACATGGTTACTCACGAGGAGGACGAAAAGGTGTGGGAGAATTTTTTCCGTACAGTTCGTGACCTTAGATTGACGCTGCAATTATCAGTGATATGGCTAATGGATATTTCAGCTGAAGCTCCAGGATTACCAAATCCACCTCAACAAAGCTCTGCAGCAAACTGGGAAACATTAAACTTTGGAAAAGACGAAGGTTTAGACGTGTCGTATTAGCGCGTGAAGCTCGCGGCGAAATTCAAGAAATGCAAAGAAAAAGTGGATGTTGAAATGAAGCTATTTATTCATGGTGCAAAATGTGTATTTCCCATTCAGGGCGTTGTGTATTATCATCATACGGTACGACGCGATGCGAACCGTGGGAGGCTGTGCGCACTATCGTTGGAAATACGGTTTGTTTGAGATGTTCGGGTTAATGAAAAATATGGTTGGTGCTGGTGAAGAAGGCATCAGAGAGAGATTTTCAATGAGTGCGGTTGACTTTATCAATGATTCAGCACCTACCAGATTTAGACTGAAGCTGGAGTAGATAGCTTTGGAAAATTGAAGGACGTATGAAGTCTATTCACTATGTTTCAACAGTGGCAAATGTCATCGTGCTCGAGGCAGATAGTTATTGTGAAGATCCAGATAATTATGTAGCAAGAGTGGATTGACGACTATGGAAAGCAGCTCAGCGTGAGTTAGCAACAGGATTTTATTATCAAATTCCTACAGCAGAAGAAGAATAAATTATTTGGTGCACGTCGCCAAATTCCACAATATGCTTAGCTATGGGTCAAGATAGAATATGATCCAGAAACCAAATTGTACAACGATTCAACAAAAAGAAATAACTTTCAAAGTTGGAGATCATATTGAGTTTTATGGGCCAGGTATGCGTCATCATGAAAAGCTTTTAACAACTTTATGGGATGAAAATGGTAAGAAATCAAGCAGCTCCTCATGCGATGATGATTTGCAAGATGAAAGTAACTGGAGCCAACGACCATTAGACATGATTAGAAAAAGAAGGTAAAATAATTAAAAATAATTGATAGAAAAGGAGACGGTTATGTCATTACCAAATTGTCCAAAAATGTAGTTCAGAATACATATGAAGATGGTGTATTATTAGTGTGTCCCAGAGTGTGCTCACGAATGGGAACCAGGACAAGAAGTTGAAGAAGACGGAGTAGTTGCCATTGATGCAAATGGGAATCGTTTAGAAAAGTGGAGATACTGTAACAGTTATTAAAGACTTTAAAAGTTAAAAGGTAGTTCCAAAAAGATATTAAACAAGGTGCACGTGAAAATAAATATTCTACATCGTAGAAGGAGACCCACAACATTGATTGTAAAATTGATGGATTTTCGTGCAGTAGATCTGAAAATCTGGAATTTGTTATCTAATCGACTGAGAAAAAGCTGAGGAGAAATCCTCAGCTAAGATTCTCAGAAAACTTCAAAATATTTCAAAAGAGGTTTGACGGGGAAATTTTCCAGAAATATAATGGAGAGGACAACAAATTAAAGGATGGAAGAAATTTCACGTGGCTCAGCAAAATCTGACGCAAGAATCTCATTCTAAATATAAACGTGTAGCAGCCCTTGACGGTTTTAGCGGATGATGATTCTTGCCATTATAGGATATTATTATTTTCAAAAGGTGTTGCCAGGTGGTTTTGCGGTAAATGCGTTTTGCGGTAGGTGGTTATCTAGCATTTCGTGATATTGAAGCATTTGTTTTCACACCGTAGAATGGCATTTTCTCTTTAAAGTATCCTCGATTATGGCTACGAGTGTTATTTATGATTATTGACGGTAGCATTTTATTCGTGCCAGTACACAGAACAATTACATTCAGACCATGATGTCATTATCGTCTTTAGCATTTTTCAACAGTACTATCAAATTATTGTTCAACAATCTTGCTGGTACAATCTGATTAACCAAGTCCGTTTGTTCACTATGGCATGTATCTCTTGTTCCACTCATCTAATAGCTGTTGGGATTAGAAAATATTTAATCGATTAAATTTATTACGAATGCAAGAGTTTAGTGCTATTGATTCTAAGTATCCTCTGTCAATATTCATGACGGTTATGTATGTGATACAAAAAGATCCTTCTGTATATTTACTATGCAATTTCAACAAGAGATCTTTCTCATTTTTATTGAGGGGAGTTCTAAGTTATTTTACGGAAGGACTGTATCTCTTTCGTTGTTGCGAAAAGTAAATCTTCCTCGTTATTTAGCACAACTAATAGGGTGGTTAGTAGCATTGTTACTAGCATGGGATGGATGCTGATTTTAAGTTTTAATGGGGTTCAGGATGAGACCCATTTATATGGAATGCTGAGTTTATTCTCTACTGTATCTATCGTATTTTTATGGGTATATTACATGAAAATCTAAACAGTATTGAATTATTTTCTTACGCTCTCAGAGGGTTTTACGTGTGGTAGACAGAAGTTTTTCTTGTGTTATGGTTTTGATCGAGTGCTGTCTGCGCCTTATTTCCAAAATGGGGAAGAGTCTAATGTTGTGTTTTTAGGTATTCAAATGTTGTGTATCATTTTATTATCTGAAAGTACTTTATAAAAATATTTGAAAACGAAACAATGGTTGGTTCCTTTTCCAGGACAATCACTCAGTTTCATTGGAGTATTCATCATTTTGTAAATGTGAGATTACTCACCTGTATGATGGGGAAATGGCCTTTTCGCTGCGTATATTATTTTTGAATTGGATTAGCATTTGCTCTGTGTTTTTCCAATCTACTACGGGAAACAAATTTGGTAGCGCAACAATTAGAAAATGTAACTAAACGAAATCAAGAGTAATTGAACCATTGACGACATGAAGAATAGCAACAGTAGATCCAAAATAAAGAAATTCAATTAAAAGAGACAACAGCACTGAAGAGGCCTGCTACTTTTATTGGAGAGATCTCTATTTTCATTAGCAGCAGCAGTATAGAAATTCAAGAAATTTTCAAAGCTATTATTGATGGGAGAAATAGGTAGGCTTGAGTTATATTTCTAGTCCTGCAACTTGCCAAGAATTGATTAGTAAAGATAAAATGTGCAATCGAGTTGTAACTTTATTAGGAATGAATGGTACATTTGCATAGCAATTAGATGAATATGTCTGCACAGTACTTTGAGATAGAGAGGTTATACTTTGTTACAATATTTGCTCCAGTGAAGTGGAATACAATGAAGTGAATCAACAATTACAAGTAAGCAAAAACCCGTCATGCAAATGTACAGGATTATTGATTGAAGTATGATTTGCAAAAATCATGCAGAATGGTTCTGTAGTGATAAGATTCATCCGAATACTCAAGGAGCGGAAGAATTAGCGCAATATTCATTGGAATCTATTACTCAAATTAAAATGAATGAATAAATAGTAACATCGTTATAGATAGTTGAAGAACTGTTATTTATAACGGTGTTTTTCTTTTAGTTAGAGGAACAGTTGTGAAAATGTGTACTTATATTATATAGAATTAATGTGATAAAATGAGCTAAATACTTGTGGAAAGCTTGCAAACGGTTTTGGTATATTGAAATTAAATGGCAAAAGGAAAGAGGAAATTGTCGGCAAAAGTGCTAGTCACAGTCTTCATTTAATGGAGTCGTCTATTAAAATAACGATTTTTCGCGAAGATGCAGAAAATTTATTGTTACAGAGTGAACAACTGTTGCATCTATAAAAATCAAGTTTCAGGTGCCAATGATGCTGATTCGGAACTAATGGCGATGACACCTACAAGCTGGTAAAAGCAGTTCGTGTACATCCAGAATTATTTGAATTAATTGAGTTAGGGAAGAAACATGGTGTTGCAGAGCATGATCGCTTAATATTGCGATTGGACCTTTAGTTCAAACATGGAGAATAGGTTTTCGGATGCTAAACTTCCTTCAGAGGAAGAGAGATTCACGAGTTGTTAAGAATAACAAATCCAGAAGAAATAGTCTTGGATGGCTTCAAAAGCAAGAAGTCTATTTATCAAAAGCTGGAATGAGAATCGATTTAGGAGCCGTAGCAAAAGGATATATTGCTGATAAGTTAAAAGTGCTGAGTAGAACAAGAGGAGTTCAACTCAGGAATTGATTGATTTAGGAGGAAATATTCTCACGGATTGGAGAAAATCCAACTTTTCAAAGGCCATGGAGTGGAATTCAAAATCCTGTATTAGGTAGAGACATGTAGCAGTTATTGCGGCATCGTGATGCATCTGTTGTAACTTTCGAGGAATGTATGAACGTCAGTGGTAGCGAGATGGTAAAACTTATCACCATATATATTTGATCGAGACAACAGGCTATCCGATGGAAACAGAAGTAGCCGAGCATTACGATTCTGGCATCAGTAGATTGCGAAATATGGACGACTCGTTTATTTGGACAAAACCCTTATAAGATAATAATAGAAGAGATTGAACAATATCCTGAGCTGGAAGCATTTGTGATTACAAAATCATGATGTATACATCTGGTATTCAATTCGTTTAATAAAAGATGATGTATAGAAAGGAATGTGTACACAAAATTTATTGCACTTGTAGGAACAAACTCACAACGTCTTCTACAAACCGTACTATTACAATATATACGTAAAACATTTTTGCAGTTGGAAATTGAATTAGTGGAAATTAAAAGATCTTCCGTTATTCAACAAACCAGCAAACAAACAAGTTCCAGAACTTGTAACAGAAATTGCTAACTAAGGTGAAAGCTGCTGATGGAGTGATTATTGGAACTCCAGATCATGATCATGCAATTCCTGCTGTGTGGACCGAGCGCTTTAGTCATTGGTTACTCACATGGTATTCATCCATTATTAAACTAAACCAGTAATGATTACAGGAGCATCTTATGGAACATTAGGATCTTCTCATGCGCAATTACACTGCTGAATTTTGGACTCTCCAGAATTGAAAAGCAAAATGTAATGCCAGGATCTGAGTTCTTATTATCTCACTCACTTCCAAGCATTTTGATAAAAAGGTGTTAATCGATTTAGATACAATCAAAAATTAGATGCTTTATTTGATGATTTCCGTTTATTCGTGAAAGTAATTACTCAAAAGTTGAGAAGTGCTCAAGATTTTACTACACAAAAGCAAGAAAACTTTGTGGGAAAATATTTACTATCGCAATAAGAGAGGAAAAGACATTATGAAATCTGTAGGGATTGTAGGTTCAAATGCTGAACTATCATATAACCGTAAATTATTACAACTCATTCAACGTGAATTTAAATTAAAATTTGAATCGAAGTTCTTGAAATTGATGAAGTTCCAGTATTCAATCAAGATGAAAAATGGGACGATTGCTTCCAATTACAAGTGTTTATATAACAAAATTACTCGTGCTGATGGAGTTATCATTTGCCACACCCAGAACACAAACCATACATACCAGCAGCATCTACTAAAAGAGTGTTTTAGAATGAGCATTATCATTTAAAGTGCATCCATTTGAAAATAAACCAGTTATGATTGTGGGTGCTTCATACCATGATCCAAGGAGACATCATGCACGTGCAAGCACATTTGCGTAAATAAATTTTAGATGCTCCAGGTGTGAATGCATAAGACATTGCCAGGAAATGAATTCTTATTAGGAAAAGCTAAAGAAGCATTTGATGCTAATGGAAAGTATCACTAATGTAGTGAACAGTGAAAGTGCCAGAATCTTGGTGAGATAACTCTTGTAAAATAATAGCCGGAGGTCGCTCTAAATTGAAGAAGCCAAAACCAGTGCTCCAGAAGATTTATATTGTACTAAACTCAATTGCAGCAACAATTCGAGGTGTTAGTGATCCCAGACGATCCAGAATGGGTTGAAAAAGCAGCAGAAATCGTTGGTGCGGTATCAAGGAGGAATACTTGCATGTTAAACTAGATCACGGTATCTCAACAGTAAACCACCTGGATATGTTCTTCAGAAACAATGCCGTTTGAATTAACTCGCAGATGACAACAACCATTCTTGTACTATAATGTGCTACGTCACCAAGAGACCAAACACAATGTTTGTAGTAAGCGTAATACGTGCTCAATCAGGTAGCAGATTAGGAACTGTTCATGGTCTCATTACCACCAGCAGAAATGAAAACGTTATGAAGGTGGGTTGTATGGGCGTATTTACGCCAATGGTGATCAAGGAGCGTTCGCACACAATTGTACCTGGAACACCAGAAGGTGTTGATTAACACTCATAAATTATCAAAGCAATGTACTATCCAGATGAGTTTCATATGCTGGAATTAATGAAATTATCTCTACAACTTCCAAACCATGGTTAGATTGGCATTTACGAAACAACTGGCCAACGCTAGTTGGAGGAAACGCACCGGCTGCAGCGGCGGGACATGGTTCTATGGAGGTGCAAGATGCAACGTCGTGAGCCTCATCAGATACTCCAAGTCATGGTGCAGCTTGGTACGCAGCTTCAAGTGCAAGTAACTAAAACAACAATAAAAGGCAAGCTGAAATTTCGTTTGCTTTATTTTAGTGTAAAACATATAAAATTTGAAGTTCAGAAAAATTTAAAGGACGATACTCTGGCACAAAGAGAAGAGATCAAGCACAATTCACCGAAACGAATTCTTTTAAGAAAAGTGACTTTAACAAACTACATAAAAACATCTTTTTAATTTGATGAAATTTCTCCTTCTGAAATCGTAACAGTAGCTTTACTAAAGGAAGGAGACGATCTGCAGAATTGATAATTTAGCGGGTTTACAACTGTGCCATCATGAAACATAATTCCATCGCAAAATCGCTGAATACAGGAATCGTCTAAAGGTCCCGTTTACTTGCTACATAATATTCGCACTATCAATGTGTTGGTGAGTGTAATAAACGATAGCTAAGCGTCGTTATTCGTAATGATCAAAAAGCCCTTCAGTATCTCTATCTAATCTACCAATTGGATATAATCCTTCGACATTTTCATTTTAAATAAACTCGTCACTGTAGAAGTTGGAGAATCGGTGGTAGCAGTGATGACTCCCATAGGTTTATTTAATAAATACTACTTTTGAGTTATCTTCCGTGCGACTCTTCATGAACGGTAATCACTTGAATTTGTGGATCGACGACATTGTGCCCATGAGTTGCGGGAGTTGAAAATCGAGTTAGTACTTCGCCAGAAGAAATTAATTTTCATTTGCTTTTCGAGAAAATATCAAAATAGCTTCGTTATATTAAATGCTCAAGACGCATAAAACCTCCCTTAATAAATATTCAGAAAATTTATAGTATATTTTGCAGGGTTGACGACGAAGTTGATCTATGGCGAAATTATTAAACGTTGTTGTGAAACAACGAAGAACAACTCTGAAAACAATTTTTCAAAATGAGATTGTTGACAGTGCAAAAATGCCTATGATAATATATAGGAGTTGTCGCGTCAAAGCGACGTTTGACCTGAAAACTAAACAAAGAAGACAAACCAAATGTGTAGGGACTTCACGAAAGTGGAAGAAATGTCAATTTCTTTTCTCTAAGGAGAAAAACAATAAGTCGATGATAAATGAGCTTTCAAAAGCTTGACAGGTTGTATTTTCGATGAGAGTTTCGATCCTGGCTCAGGACGAACGCTGGCGGCGTGCCTAATACATGGCAAAGTCGAACGAGAGCGACCGGTGCTTGCACTGGTCAATCTGGTGGCGAACGGGTGAGTAGCAACACGGGTAACCTGCGCTTATCAGAGGGGGATAACATTCGGAAACCGGATGCTAAAACCGCATAGGTTCTAAGGCAGTCGCGACTTGTTGAAGAAGGAAAGAGAGCCTCGCTTCTGCTGATGGATGGACCCGCGGTGCATTGGCCAGTTGGTGAGGTAACGGCTCACCAAGGCCGTGATGCGTAGCCGACCTGAGAGGGTGATCGGCCACATTGAGGACTGAGACACGGCCCAAACCCCACGGGAGGCAGCAGTGATGAATCTTCCGCACTGGACGCAAGTCTGACGGAGCAACGCCGCGTGAGTAGTGAAAGATTTCAGTCTCGCAAAACTCTGTTGTTAGAGAAGAACAGCGCATAGAGTACGCTGCCGTGCGTGACGGTATCTCAACCAGAAAGCCACGGCTAACCATGTGCCAGCAGCCGCGATGTCGTAGGTGGCAGGCGTTGTCCGAGTTGTGGGCGTGCAGCGAGCGCAGGCGGTCAATTAAGTCTGATAGTAAAGCCCTGGCATCAACCGGGAGGTCATTGGAAAACCGGGTTGACTTGAGTGCAGAAGGAGGAGAGTGGAATTCCTTATGTGGCAGTGTGAAATGCGTAGATATATGGAGGAACACCAGTGGCGAAGGTGTCTCTGGTCTATTGTAACTGACGCTGAGGCTCGAAAGCGTGGCAAAAGCGAGCGATTAGATACTCTGGTAGTCCACGCCGTAAACGATGAGTGCTAAGTGTTGGAGGGTTTCCGCCCTTTCCAGTGCGCAGTTAACGCATTAAGCACTCCGCCTGAGTACGACCGCCAGGTTGAAACTCAAAGGAATTGACGGGGGACCCGCACGAAGCGGTGGAGCGTGTGGTTTTAATTCGAAAGCAGCGCGAAGAACCTTACTGAAATCTTGACGTCGCGACCACTCTAGAGATGAGCTTTGCGCATTCGACAAAGTGACGGAGTGGTGCATGGTTGTCGTCAGCTCGTGCCGTGTGAGATGTTGGGTTAAGTCCCGCAAACGAGCGCAACCCTGACATACTAGTTGCCAGCATTGAGTTGGGCACTCTGAGTGAGACTGCCGGTGACAAAGCCGGAGGAAGGTGGGGATGACGTCAAATCATCATGCCCCTTATGACTTGAGCCACACACGTGCTACAATGGATGGTACAACGAGCAGCGAACTCGCGAGGGCAGCGAATCTCTTAAAGCCATTCGTCAGTTCGGATTGTAGGCTGCAACTCGCCTACATGAAGCCGGAATCGCGTGGTAATCGCGATCAGCACGCCGCGGTGAATACGTCCCCGGGTCTTTGTACACACCGCCCGTCGCCACCACGAGAGTTTGTAACACCCAGTCGGTGAGAGTAACCCGGCGGAGCCAGCCGCCTAAGGTGGGATAGATGATTGGGGTGAAGTCGTAACAAGGTAGCCGTATCGGAAGGTGCGAGCTGGATCCTACCTCCTTTCTAAGGAAACACCTCTACAATGTTAAGGCGTTAGAAGAATACGGAACTACCGGGTTGCTGATCTTTGTTTAGTTTTGAGAGGTTAACTCTCAGCTCGACCTTTCGAAAATCTGAATACTATATCACAAATTTCAAACCAAAGATTTACCGAGAGTTAGAGAAACTCAACGAAAAAGAGTAACAAGAAGCAAATGCTGACGATACGTGGTTAGTGAATACAGGGCGCATTTCAGTGAATGCCTTGGCACTAGGAGTCGAAGAAGGACGGAGACGAAATCACTCGACATGCTTTGGGGAGCTGCAGGCATAGCTAAGATCCAGGAGATTTCGAATGGGGGAAACCGCAACACCCGTGGTAGGGTGTACGCATAAGCTGGAGGCTTATGGCGAGGTAGAACGCAGGGAACTGAAAACATCTCTATTACCCGTGAGGAGAAAGAAAAATCGATTCCCTGGTGGCAGGGCAGAGCGAAACGGGAAGAAAGTTGAAAACCAGTGTGCATGCACATTGGGGTTGTAGGGACTTTCAAGAACGTGTATGACAATCTGTGGCAGAACCCTGTTGGAAAGCAGGACCAAAGACGGTGACAGTCCAGTGCGCAAAACGAAAGTTGGCACAAGAGAGAGCGCCTGAGATTGCGGCGGGACACGAGATCCGTGCGATCCGCCAGGACCATCTGCGCTAGGCTCAACACTACCCTGGTGACCGATGGTGAACCCGGTACCGTGAGGAAAGGTGAAAAGAACCCCGCGGGAGGGTGAAAGAGTACCTGAGCCGTGTGCTTCTGAAGTAGTCGAGAGCCCGTTAATGGGGTGATGGCGTGCCTTTGTATGAATGTGAACCGGCGAGTTACGTTAACATGCGAGGTCAGATGAAGAGTCGGAGCTGCGGGAAGCGAAAGCGAGTCTGAATAGGGCGAGTTGAGCATGTTGACGTGGACCCGAAACAAGTGATCTACTACCATGTCCAGGTTGAAGGTGCGGTAAAACGCACTGGAGGACCGAACAGGGCACGTTGAAAAGTGCTTGGATGAGGTGTGGGTAGTGGAGAAATTCCAATCGAACTTGGAGATAGCTGGTTCTCTCCGAAATAGCTTTAGGGCTAGCCTCGGAATCAAGAATCGTGGAGGTAGAGCACTGTTTGGACTAGGGGCCCATCTCGGGTTACCGAATTCAGATAAACTCCGAATGCCATGTATTTGTAATCGGGAGTCAGACTGCGGTGATAAGATCCGTAGTCGAAAGGAAACAGCCCAGACCACCAGCTAAGATCCCAAAATATCTCGTTAGTGGAAAAGGATGTGGGGTTGCACAGACAACTAGGATGTTGGCTTAGAAGCAGCCATCATTCAAGAGAGCGCGGCTGAATAGCTCACTAGTCGAGTGACCCTGCGCCGAAAATGTAACGGGGCTAAACAGATTACCGAAGCTGTGGATTGGACCTTATGGTCCAGTGGTAGGAGAGCGTTCTAAGGGCGGTGAAGCATGATCGTAAGGACATGTGGAGCGCTTAGAAGTGAGAATGCCGGTAGAGTGGCGAAAGACGGGTGAGGTCCCGTCCACTGCCAGATGACTAAGGTTTTCCTGGGGAAGGCTCGTCCTCCCCAGGTTGTGGCAGTCGGGACCTAAGGCGGGCCGAAAGGCGCGGTCGATGGATAACAGGTTGATATTCCTGCTTCTATTGGTGTTTGAGCAATGGAGGGACGCGGGAAGCTGAAAGTTGAGCGTACGACTGAAATGTACGTCAACAGCAGGTCATGCTGATCAGTGATACTTGTCACGCACGGGGTGAGCTGTGATGGGGAGCGAAATGTAGTAGCGAAGCAACTGACGTCACACTGCGAGAGAAGAAGCTTCTGAGTGAGATTGACAGAACCCGTACCACTGAACCGACACAGGTAGTTGAGTGGAGAACACTAAGGTGAGGCAGGCAGACTCTCGTTAAGGAACTCAGCAAATGGCCCGTAACTTCAGGAGAGGGGTGCTAGTATGTCTCCGCCGCAGTGAATAGGCCCAGGCGACTGTTTATCAAAACAGGTCTACCAAATCGAAAGATGACCGTATAGGGGCTGACCTGCCCGGTGCTGGAAGGTTAAGAGGAGGTTAGTCCATTAGGGCGAAGCTTTGAATTGAAGCCCCAGTAAACGGCCGTAACTATGATCCTAAGGTATGAAATTCCTTGTCGGAGGCGGTTCCGACCCACTTTGAAAACGTAACGATCTGGGCACTGTCTCAACGAAAGGGACTCGGTGAAATTATAGTACCTGTGAAGATGCAGGTTACCGCGACAGGACAGAACCCCATGGAGCTTTACTGTAGTTTTGATATTAGTGTTTGTGTGTGACATGTACAGGATGGGTAGGAGCCAGAAGAGATGGGAACGCCAGTTTCCAAGGAGAGCAATGGTGGAGGATACCACCTTGACCACATGAACCTGTAACACACCCTAGAGAAGCAGGTGGGAGACAGTGTCAGACGGGCAGTTTGACTGGGGCAGTGCCTCTAAAATGTAACGGAGGCGCCCAAAGTTTCCCTCAAGATGGTTGGAAATCATTCGAAGAGTGTAAAGGCAGAAGGGAGCTTGACTGCGAGACCAACAAGTCGAGCAGGGACGAAGAATCGACTTAGTGATCGGTGGTACCAAGATGGAAGGGCCATCCCGCTCAACGGATAAAAGCTACCCTAGGGATAACAGGCTTATCTCCCCAGGTTCACATCGACGGGGAGGTTTGGCACCTCGATGTCGGCTCATCGCATCCTGGGGCTGAAGTCGGTCCCAAGGGTTGGGCTGTTCATACATTAAAGAAGCGGTACGCGAGCTGGGTTCAGAACGTCGTGAGACAGTTCGGTCCCTATCCGTCATGAGCGTTGGAGATTTGAGAGGAGCTGTCCTTGAGTACGGGAGGACCAGGATGGACACACCAGCACTGGTGTACCAGTTGTTCTGCCAAGAGCATCCTTTGGGTAGCTGTGTGGACAGGATAAACGCTGAAAGCATCTAAGCGTGAAACCCCCTCGAGATGATTTCCATCATTTTAAATGAGTACAAGACCCTGAGAGACGATCAGGTAGATGAGCTCGTGGAAGTGCCGTGAGGCATGGGTGAATAGTACTAATCAGTCGAGGACTTAACCAAGTTGAAGGTGGATTGAGGAAGGTTGGATATAGATTCGGTTTTGAAGGCGAGCTTTTCAAGGAGGGTGTGGTGACGATGGCAGAAGGATACACCTGTTCCCCATCTCGAACACAGAGTTAAGCTTCTTGGCGCCACCGATAGTAGTTGAGGTTTCCCCTGTGAGGTAAGTTGCCACGCTTCTGATTAGAAGGAGGAATTTCTGGAGAAATTCTCTTTTTTATATCTGTTACATAAACGTGTTGGAGAATATGACATGAAAAAAGTAAATTTTGGATGAGTTTGTTTTACTAGGAGTTTTCTAGTAGGCTGTAGCGAAGTAGTTGAAGATAAGGTTTACAAAGATAAATTAGTACAACAAAACACAAGTTAAAACTATCATTTAACATTAAGCAAAATGAAGTAAAGAAAAAAAAAGACATGTAAGTTCGACTCAAGTCATTGCAGATACCTCTGTTTGGAGTGATGGTACGGTTGGAACTCGTATTGATAAGACAGACGGTAAAGCTACAAATCAAATTGAAGTAATAAGTGAAGGCAATAAAGGGCTATTCGTTATTATCAAGATAAATAGAATAACTATTTCTGCTCCAATCAAACACAAAATGTTATAGGATTTACGTATCACAGTAATATTACAACTAGCTCCAAAATTTGTCGAATGTTGCTACTTGGCAATCAGATGGAAGTTTTGACTATCAAGGAGAATTGATTCTGTTGTACGATTAGCATTAGCTTCAATGGATATTCAGTTCACGAGAATACAAAAATTATGGTGAATGGCGATGTTAAGACAAACATCATTCAAAAGTTTCTCATTAATTTTAAATAGAAGACGAAACGATTCAAAAAACTTATGAAGTGATTTTTAATGGAATGAATCAACAACATGAAAATTACCACTAAGTTAGTTTCAAGTTGCGATAAATTAGTTAAAAAGATATTTCATGTTTCTGGCGTTCCACAGAAAAAGACTACTCATATTCCTGTTTTTGTTCACAATAAGGAATGGATAAATTTAAAATTGAGAAATGGAAAACATTTTGTGAACATGCAGAGGGAGAAATGCTTGCATTCTCCTTTTCTCGAAGATTGGAGGTAAGACAATGGGAAGAAATTGTTTCAGTTGCGAATCAAAAGGTGGAGTTGGTAGACAACAACAACTGTCAGTTGTAACCACAACAAAAACTTGGTCAAAAGGTTTTAATTATCGATAAGTGACCCTCAAGGTAATGCCACTAGTGGATTGGGGTGCAAAAAGCTGAGTTAACTTATGATGTTTATGATATTTATTGTAAATGAAGTGAATGTT